>FWWM01003235.1_pt1 | contig 41197 bp, 43 predicted proteins | sample 2228351 | NCBI WGS metagenome assembly FWWM01 (sample SAMEA103939774, study PRJEB20133) | metagenome
CGCTTCCCTGCGGGCCTCGTGCGAGATTGCAGCGAATTTCGCCCGCTCTATATATAGAATAGCGCGTCGTCCGTGAAGGGCATTTATCGGACATCAAACGCACCGTACAAGCCGGGTATACTTTTTAGGCCATTTATATACTAACTAGCTGATGGTATCTGCCCCAGCACCCTGGCAACTGACGCTTGCCCGCATCGAAGGCGCCCTCCCCTTCATCTCGCCCGAGCTGTCCGAATGCCTTGCGCTGGCCTCACTCCGGCGCCTCTGGCGCGTGCATGTGCGCGATTATCCGTTTGATAATCTTGGAATTGAACACAATCCGGGGCTCGAAGCCGACGAGCTGATGCGCTCGTGGTATTCCGAAGAACGCCGTCAGTTCTTGTCGTGGATCAGCCGGCGAGGCCACCCTCCTCTCACCCATGCCGCCAAGCTGGTCATGGCCGCCAAAAGTCACTCCGAAGGATTCAGCGAGGTATACAGGCCTGCTGATCGCGCGCTCGAACGGCTCGATGCGCTGCTGCCGACCCGCGATCCGATGGGCACCCTCCTTGAATGGCTGGCGGAACTGCGAACTGAGGAAATCGACTTTCTTGAAGGCGGCAGCGAGATGGTCCAAGTTAGTGGGTTCGCGGTCACACGTTCGGCGCCCCGGGGGGCGGCCTGGGCCGCGTCGCTTGCGGCCGCCATGCGCCCACACTTGTTTGGGCTGGGCTCGGCGCCAATGGCGCTTGCTGGGATCATGCCGCGGGCTCTGTTCCGTGAACTTCACGAGGATCCCCTGCCCGTCCTATTACGTCGGGCGCTTCAGGCTGCTGCTGAGAGTGCAGCCGGAGACCTCCGTGCCATGCAAAGGGCTCACCTGCAGGCTGAGGGAGCACTTTCAGGCCTCTACGCCTCGTCGACGGCTCCCCTGGCTTGGCGTCTTGTAGTCGGCATCGGACCTCTTACCCGTGCGGAGCTTGCCAGAGGCCTTGAGGTGACCAAGCGAACCGCGTCACAATCAGTTGCGGCTATGGTGACTGCCGGCATGGCCAGTCTTCGAACTTCCGATGGCGCAATCGTCCGAACGGACACGTGAACGTGTCATGGACCCCGGAATACTTCCCGGTAGCAAACGCCAATTCGATTTTGTGAGCTCGCTCTGCGGCGTAGCAGCTGCTCTACAAACTTTTTCGCCCTGCCCGGGTCAGCGAATGACAACTTACGTCGCTGTCCACGCGTTCCAATCCGGCCCCACGAGAATTCAACAATCGCAACACCGAACAGGTCTTGGCTCCGAGATATGGCATAGCGCCGTGCAACATTGAGATCGGGATTTTTGGCTTCGAGCCAAATGTGACACTCGTTCTGATCATGCTCTAACATACGGAGGAGTATGCGACAGCCGCCTGGAGCTAGGCCAATCGGAAGTTTGAATCACAGGTCTCTATGGTGATTCAAGGAATCGATCCTGAGGCTTTGACCGCCGCTCAGTTGCGGACGTCTGATTCTTATGGAATTTGCGCGTCTCTCGGGCGAGGTCATTTTCGAAGCGAGAGCGCAGTCTTCCTTAATCTTGAATCAAATCAATAACAAATCCGCCGCAGGCGAAAACGTTAGGGGATTTAGATTCTAAGGTTAAGAGGTTACCTGCTCGCCATCAGCCTGCAAACTCCTGATTTCTCGCGAGTCGGGGTCGCTATGTCGAATCTGATAACACGATGTTCGGTTTCTGATAGCACGACCGCCAGATTCTAATAACACGTCATCTGATGCCCGATCACACGTTGGCCACCTCCCTGCCCTGTTGATAACTTTGAAAACGCGGCTCAGAGCGTGAGGCCATAGGATCAGTTAGCGTTCCGATTCACATATGGTGCGTCGATCCCAAACTTTCTGATCGCCATTTGCCCCGAGGCTGAAACGGACGTGTTTTCGGAAATCTGGTATCTCCGGTTGAACGTGTTTTCGGGAATGGCTTTTGGCGGCGTCCTTTTTCCTCCAGCTTGCCGGCTGATCCGTCGCGCTTCTTGGAAGCTGTGCCCGAAGTTGAGGCTTAGGCGATCTGCAAGCTGGTCCGACCTTTCTACGTTAGATGGCTGATTTCAGTCAAAGATGACCGGCTGAAGCACTCGCGGAGTGTTCAATGCTGGTGCTCTTGGGTCTTGTCGGCAATTCTTTAGCAGGTGCCGAACGTAGACGTAGTTTTCTGATCGGGAGGGGTAAGTGGCGTGATTCCCGAAAACACGTTCGGTATCGGGCGTACATCATGAGACCGTTCTTATATTTCCGATCAATCGCGATGCTTGCCGCAGACTGTCACCGGTCAGAAGCTGGGCGGCGGCGCTACTAGCGCGCCGGACGCACATAACCGGTCCCACAGACGGGAGAGACCTTCAAAAGCCCGGAAGCGTATGCTTGTTGCGCTCGTGGTGCTTCTTCATGAAGCCGTAGAACCGCTTCGAGTAGTTCCTTGGCAACTCATGGGGATTGCTGTTCAGAAAGGAATCGAATTGCCGCATCAGCACATCGAGATCCCAGCCAGGACATTCAGAACGGATGGCCTGATAGATTTCGGGATCAAGAGTGTCCTGCGCGCCCCCTCCCCTCCGTCGTGACTGAGATTGGCTTGCGTTGCTGTCCAATGCGGCTGATGCACCGCCTTGCTGTTCGGGGCGCAAGCTCGCACTCGTTGTTGCAAGGAGCTTGCGCACGAGGGCAGGATCAACGAATTCCGGCGGAGGGCTGACCTTGGCTGCCTTTTCGGGGGTTGCGCGCTGAATGCGCTGGGCTCTGCTCTCCGTGGTGACAGAGCCACTATCCTCGAATTTTCCAGAAGGCTTTTCGAGATGGCGACGCATCACCATCTTCAGCTTTGGACGCGGCGTCTCTGCTCCAATGACCTCCAGACTGATATCCGGCAGGTTGTTAGCTCGCGCCAATTCAAGAATCTTGTTCTTGAACGAGGGTAGGGAGCTTTCGCTACCGCTTTTCTGATGAAGAGTTTCGAAGCCAATCGTGAAACCTTCTGGCCCATTGCCACCAGCGTGCTTGCGAGCGGCGCGGTAGAGCCATTTCCCAAGTCCGCTCGTTATCTCGAAATACAAAGGCGAAATCGCAAGGACATTTCGCTTGTCCATGACCCCGTCGAAGAACCACTTGGAAAGCGTGATTTCCATCCCAAGCGAACGCTGGGTTCGTTCATCAACGAGATGAGTATAGCTATCGATCCACGAAAATGTGGTCTCGCGGGATTTGGAGTTCGCGCGGATGTTCGTCTTGATCGTCGTGGCCTGAAGACGATCAAGCGCTGCGATCAGTCGCTCATAAGCGCGCCCGCTTACGCCCCAGCAGATTCGCTTGAGAAGATCGCCAGGTTGAACACGAATGGTCGGCGACAGGTCGTTGTCACCCCGCTCGCGCAATTCGTTGAGGTGGGACGCCAGATAGATCATGATATCTGCATCCCAGATGGTCGCCATCCCATAGGCTGGGTTGGCTGATACATGCACGGTGACCGACTTATCCGGACTGAGGTACTCAATGGGTTTCAGGCGCTTCTTCTTCGAAAGGCTGAAGAAAGGACGCTGCATGGTCTCCTGATAGTCCCGCAGCGAGATGTCGCTGAAATCAGGCAGCGTGAAGAACATCTCGAACTGCACCCGGCGACCGGAGGAGGACTGATCTTTCTCGCTCACGTTCTTCGCCCAGTAAATCTGCCACTGTCCCACATGTGGGACAAGTTGGCTAAACATATGAAATACAAGAATAAAAACCACATTTTCAGAGTGGTGAACACATGGTCATAGGTGGGTCCGAAACCCTCCTTCATGGGGCAGGCCTCTTTAGAATCTTCGCCTTCTCAATCAGAGGGCGCAATGCATCGAGGATTTCGTCAGCGCTCAAATCAGTGGGGTTGATCGTTATCGTGAGCCCTCGTGCACGATCCTTTTCGATGATACCAATGGACGATCCTGCCGCTTCGATTACGGCTTTCTGAACACGGCCAGGCCTGCCCGAAACTGCCTTGAGCAGACGGACAACAACCTGAGGGCCAGAAATTGGCTCTTCGTCTCCGGATTGCCGGAAACTTTGCTCCGCAGCGATCTGCTTTGCTGCTTCCTCCATCCTAGGGCGCAGCGATGGGTTGCGTATGGCTGGAAGAAGCTTGTCACCGTAACGCACCTGAAGTTCCATTGGCGACGCAAATGCGCTTACGATTGTTTGCGGGATCTCTGTCAGGCCGATGTACCGGGCGAGCGTAGATTTCGAGATCTTTACGCGTTCAGCAAGCCGGGCCTGAAGGCCATCGTAATAAGTATCGACTGCTGCCTTGTAGTTCAAACCGCGCTCTAAATCTGAAATATCTTCCCTCTCGCGGTTCTCGATATCAGCAAGGCGGAACGCAGCTTCGTCATCGAGATCTTCGATAATCGCGACGAGTTCGATATCCGGGTAGTGATTGGCGTTGAGCCACGCGACAGCCCAGTGGCGCCTTGTGCCAATGATCAGTTCGTACTGCAGCTCACCTTGCTGTTTCCGGCGCACGACTACTGGGATGCGGTTCCCGTTTTCTGCTTGGATGGATTCAATCAGAGATCGCAAACGGGGTTCGGTGAGCTGTTCATAATCACGGGCGTTTCCCGGCCAGATCGAACATTCTGCAGGTTTGAGCCGGATGGTCGGGCGCTTGACCATCCGCGCTGCTTCCGTGAAGCCTTCAAGCCGACGTGTTGTGAAATTGCGCGATGCGGTTGCCCCTGCAGCGTCCTTGGCTTCAGAGACGGAAGGCTGGTCAGGGGCAGGGGAGGCGAGGGCCTCGCCGATCAATGAACGACGGCTCACGCTGCAACACTCCCTGCCGTGTCAGATGACCGTCTCGAAATGCTCTTCGACGGCCACTGCTCATGTATTTCGTTCAGAACTTCTCCGAAGACTGCGTTGAGATTGTCCCGGCAACGCTGGTAGGTTGCGTGCGCAGCTGAAGGCTTGCTTTCATAGATCGACCGGAATGCTTGAGTGGCATTCTTGATTTCCTCAGAAGCTAGGATCGGCTGATTCAGCAGGAAATTGGCATATGTGGCCTTCATCATCTTCCACATGTCGGCTTCACCTGGCTTGCTGGGGGTGTAGGCCGAGCAGACGACGCGAATGAACCCGTAATCAACAGGCGTTCCGTGATCCTCGAGGATCTCGATATTCTCGGCGATGGTGTCCATGAAATGGATGGTTGAAAGATAGTCGAGCTGTCTTGCCGGAACCGGGATAAGCATACCTGTTGCGGCGGCCATCACATTGAGGCCCAGGAACCCCATAGCCGGCGGAGGATCGAGCAAGACGACGTCGAAGTCATTGATGATACTGTCGATGCCAATACGGAGACGCTGAAGTCCCTCGCGCACTGCTTGTCCGCCCTCCGTCAACGTTGCCGTGAGGTCCCACTCTGCATCCTGCAGGCCAAGGCTTGACGGCACTATTTTGATTGTAGGCCAAGCGGTTTCTCGGATTGCCTTCCTGAAATCATCGAATGTACTGCGAGGCGACAGGAAGTTTCCTAATGTCTCCTCTTCATCGATAAGTGCTTCGGGCTGGATGTCGAACATAGTTGTCGTTGACGCCTGCGGATCGCAGTCGATCACGAGAACGCTATATCCGTTCAGTGCGAGAAAATCGGCGAAATGCTTGGTAATCGTACTCTTGCCGACGCCGCCCTTGAAATTCTGCACGGCTACTACAACCGCATTCTCATGGGCTAGCTTGCCCGGATGAATGTTCAGCGCCTTGCGAATATGAGTAAGGTCTTCGAGCGTGTAATAGCGGCGGCCATTGTTGAGCTGTTTCGGAGGCGCGAGACGCCCCTCCTTCTCTGCCTTGGCAAGCGCTTCAGGCGTTCTTCCGACCAATTCCGCTGCCGCCGTAGGCCCAAAGGTGATATTGAGGACCTTGCGTTCATCAGGTTTGAACACCACAGCTTTGACCCGATCGCGCATCATTTCGCAGGATCTGGTCATATTTCGCAGTGTGTTCACGGTGTAGGACATGCGTCTGCCTTTCGATGAATCGCAGCTCTGCGACCCAGTTTGTGTTTTATGATCATTTTCGGCGCTAGAAGTCAAACCGATATCATCGGAATGGTACCGGTCCCGAATTCCCGTCCCTGCCGGCCACCCCTTGTCGCATAGCCTGTAGTGATCACGGGCTCATAACCCCGAGGCGAGAGGGAAGGGGGATGACCTGATGCGGTTCAGCATCAGGAGCAGACCGTGACCGACCTTTTTCAACAATCCAGCCAGAAGCTGGACGCAGCAATCACCGAAATCCAGCACGCCATCGCCACCGGACTGGCGAACAAGCAACGCCTGTTTGAGACGATGCGCCAGCTCTACAGGGAGGGCTCCGCAAACGGCGCCTGGAGCCAACGGGACGCTTTTGACCTGCTCGAGGCGGCATTGACGCGCCACATGGCCGCACAGCTGAGCAAACCTCAGATGCTGACCCAGATCTCGGAGATCAGTGCGCTTATCGAGGCACTGCCGACACATACGGTCAGAAGTGAAGATCAGATCAGGTACCAGCAATTCTCGACGCCCGCAGACCTCGCAAGCCTAGCCGTGATTTTGGCGCAGCCGCGCGCGACCGATATCGTTCTTGAGCCGAGCGCCGGACATGGCGCCCTTGTGGCAACTTTGCCCGATGTCAGCGCATTGCATCTCAACGAAATCGACCCGCGCAGGCGTGAGAAGTTGGCCCTGCTGTTTCCCCAGGCCACCACAACAGGGATCGATGGAGCCATGCTGGCTTCGCATCTCGACGCGGCAGTGCAGCCAAGCCTGATCCTGATGAACCCGCCGTTCTCCCGATCAATGGGACGAGGAGCAGACGAGTTCGCAGCGGTGCGTCACCTGCGCGCTGCTATCACGCGGCTAGGGCAGGGGGGCAGGATCGTCGCGATCATGCCGGATTGGTTCACGACGAGCGCAAAGCTTGCCAAAATCTATGATGACACCTTTGCCTCTTGCACAGTCCGCACATCCATCCGGCTCGACAAATGCTATCACAAGCAAGGCACCAGCGTGGCCGTGCGCTTGTACGTGATCGACAAGATCCCGGGGCAGGTCAGACCTGCAGTTTTGGCGCGGCAGACAGTTGCAGACGTTGCGTCTGCGGTTCCAATCATCAAACGCGTGACAGCCGAGCCCGACTGCGAACCGCGCGCGGTGCCGCCGAAAGCAAAGCCGGGTGCGCTCTTCAAAGCCATGCGGGCAACGCCGATCACAAAGCCCGTCAAAGCGAGGGCAGCCCAAGCCCCCAAGATCGAAGCACTGGCGTTCAGTACCCTGGACAAGCCGCGCGTTCTCGGTGAGCAAAGCGGGGTCTACATCCCGTACCGGCCAAGCCGGGTCGACATTGTTGGCGCACGCGAACATCCGACGCCGCTCGTAGAAAGCGTGGCCATGGGCTCGATCCCGGCACCAATCCCGGATTACGTCCCGGCGCTGCAGGATCGGGTCTTGCAGGAAAGCCTGCTCTCCGAGGCCCAGATCGAAACTGTCATCTATGCCGGGAACGCGTGGCAGCAGCATCTGCCTGGCCTGTTCGTTCCGGCTGAAGAGGGCGTAGGCCTGCAGCTGGGCGAGCATGGGCGCGCCTACCGCAAGGGCTATTTCCTCGGTGATGGCACGGGGGCAGGGAAGGGCAGACAGATCGCCGCCTGCATCCTTGATGGCTGGCTTGCCGGACGCCGCAAGGCCATCTGGGTCTCGAAGAACGAAAGCCTGCTTGAAGACGCGCGCCGCGACTGGAGCGCCATCGGGGGCCTTGCGGCCGACATTCAGCCGCTTTCCAACTGGAAGATCGATCAGGCGGTTCCGTTTCGCGAAGGGATCCTGTTCGTCACTTACCCGACCCTTCGCAGCCAGCGTCAGGACGCCACCCGCCTGAAGCAGCTGCTCGATTGGGCGGGCGAGGATTTCGACGGTGTCATCGCCTTTGATGAGAGCCACGAGATGGGCGGTGTTGCAGGAGGCGAGAGCGCCCGCGGCACGAAAAGCGGATCGCTGCAGGGCATCGCCGGCGCGCTGCTGCAAAACAATCTGCCCGATGCCCGGGTTCTCTACGCCTCTGCGACCGGGGCCTCGGAGGTCAACAACCTTGCCTATGCCGTGCGGCTTGGTCTGTGGGGACCTGGCACCGCGTTTGCCAACAGGGAAGATTTCATCAGCCAGATCAGGGCAGGGGGCATCGCTGCGATGGAACTCGTGTCGCGGGACCTCAAGGCACTGGGCCTCTATCAGGCGCGCGCACTCAGCTTCGCAGGCGTCGAATACGAGATCCTGAAACATGATCTGACAGCCGAACAGATCGCCGTTTACGACACTTATGCCTACGCCTGGGCGATCATCCATCAGAACCTTGAGGAGGCACTGGAGTTGACCGGCGTCGTCGACGAAATCGACGGTGCAACGCTCAACAGTGGTGCGAAAGCCGCAGCGCGAAGCCGGTTTGAAAGCACCAAGCAGCGGTTCTTCAACCAGCTGCTGCTGTCGATGAAGCTGCCCACGCTGATCGCTGCCATCAATCTCCATCTGGACCGCGATGAGGTGGTCGTCGTCCAACTGGTTTCGACCGCCGAAAGCATCCTCGATCGCCGTCTCGACAGCCTCTCCCCAGAAGAGCGCGCCGATCTCGACGTCGACCTCAGCCCGCTCGACGCCGTGATCGAGTACCTTGAGCGCGCCTTCCCCACCCAACAGATGCAGGTATTCGTCGATGATACCGGCACTCAGCGATCGGCACCGATGTTCGATGAGGAAGGCCGTCCAGTCCACAACCAGACTGCGATCGCCCGCCGCAGCGAGATGATCGAGCATCTGTGCGCCATGCCGCCGATCAAGCCAGCGCTGGACGGGATAATCGAGCACTATGGACCGGAGAAGGTCGCCGAGGTGACCGGGCGCAGCAAGCGGCTCATAACCCAGAGCGACGGCCAGCAGCGTCTCGAGACCCGCTCGCCGCGGACGAACCAGTCCGAGACAGACCAGTTCATGGATGGCAGGAAGCCGATCCTGGTCTTCAGCGATGCGGGCGGCACCGGACGGTCCTATCACGCCAGCCTTGATGCAGCTTGCCAAAAGCGGCGCATCCACTTCCTGCTCGAGCCGGGATGGCGAGCCGACCGCGCCATCCAGGGGCTGGGCCGAACGCACCGGACCCATCAAGCCAACACACCGCTGTTCCGGCCTGTGACCACGAACTGCAAGGGGGAACTGCGCTTCACCAGCACCATTGCCCGCAGGCTCGACAGCCTGGGGGCGCTGACGCGGGGCCAACGACAGACGGGCGGGCAGAACCTTTTTGACCCTGCGGACAATCTCGAAAGCGAATATGCCAAGGCGGCCCTCTCGACGTGGTTTGCCTTGCTGGCGGACGGCAAGCTCAAGAGCGCAACGCTGACCGATTTCCAGCGACGTAGCGGGCTCAAGATTGTCTCGGAAGACGGCATTCTCGAAGAGGACCTTCCGCCGATCCAGCGCTGGCTCAACCGCATCCTAGCGCTGCCGATCGGAATGCAGAATGCGATCTTCGAGGAATTTCTGGGGTTGGTCGAAGCGCGGGTGTCGGCTGCGCGCGAGGCCGGTTCGCTCGATGTTGGCGTCGAGACCCTGCGGGTCGAACAGGCCGAGGTTGTCGAAGACATCGTCCTGCGGACCGACGAGCGAACCGGTGCCACGTCGCATTTGCTGCAGCTGGCTCTCAAGACGAGAGCACGGCCGATCTCCCTTGAGCGTGTCCTTGAGCGCCGCGACTATGCTGACGGCTGCATTCTGCTTTACAATACCAAGAGCGGGAAAGCAGCTCTGGCTGAACCTTCGCGGCACTTCATGACCGAGCAAGGCGAGCTGATCAGGCGAGTTATCCTCCACCGTCCGCTTCGGCGGGAATACCACCACTTCGATGAGCTTGCCGAATCGGCTTGGGAGGAGGTTCCCCGCCGGACCTTTGAAAAGCTGTGGCAAGGCGAAGTGGCGGAGCTTGCCGAACGGCTCACCACAGGGACCGTGTACCTCGCGACCGGCCTTCTCCTTCCAATCTGGTCGAGCCTGCCTATCGACTATCTGGAGGTCCGGCGGATCGTGGACGAAGAGGGCAGAAGCTGGCTCGGCCGCATGGTCCACGAGCTCGATGTGGCGAAGCTGCTCGAGAAATTCGACATTACCTCTACCGTTGAACTAACCCCGGATACGATCATCAGGGCGCTTGGAGAGCATCGGACAATCACCATCAAGCAACCGTTCGAGGTGATCATCAAATGCTCGCGCGTGGCAGGAGAGCAGCGCTATGAAATCGTGGGCGCTCCGGTCGATCAGCTGCCTTGGCTGAAAAGCATCGGCTGTTTCACTGAGATTATCGCGTTTCGCACACGGGTGTTCATTCCGGCAAATATTGCAGCCACAGTAATTGGATCAATGCTTTGGCTCGGGGCCGAGTGATGTCTGACGGGATATAGACAATCCGTTCGGCAGATTGCAACGCTTGGTCCGAGTGAAGGAGTTCGTGGTTTGGCGAAGACGAGGCGTTGGCTGCCCCCGAAAGCCAAGGTCCCGTGCAGTGTGCGTCGTCATTTCGTTCGGAACCATCAAGGATGTTTACGGCAATCGGCTCTACGCTCGGTTAAATGCTGGCCGCAATGCAGTGTCCGAATCCTGGACCATTATGGAGGAAAGCCAGTTACTCGGGAAGTATGTCGGATAGCCGGACAGCCTCATACGGCGAGTCAACGGCCTAACGCGGAGTGAAGCTCGGCGTATGTGAATGTAACAACGGCGTTGATCAAAGCGAACTTGGCATTATGATCGGGTCCTTGACACAACGCCTCTTTCTTTATCTCGCAATGATTATGGTCGCGCTGCTTACGCTCGAAGCAACTTACGCGGCCAGCGGCTGCGCGCCTGTCGCCGCGATGACCGAGGACGACGGCGAGTGCGACGACTGCAAGGATGAGGATCGTCAGCACTGTCAGAGCTATTGCCTAGCTTTGTGCCAGACCCTTCCCGCATACCACGCCTCGTCACCTGATTCCCGCGAAGGGTCATCGCTCACTTTTCTGCCGCTTCGCCCCCGGTTTCCGCCATTGCCAAACGGAGGGCCGGAACCTCCGCCTCCGCGAATGCTCCGCTGCTCCAATCAATTCAACATCAACGGAGATACCATTATGAAAAAGTACATCATCGCTGCAGCAGTTCTGCTTGGTTCCAGTTCGGCAGCCTTTGCCGCAGCGCCAGATCAGGTCGCCGCCTTGGCTATGTCTTGCTGCGACCTTGTGCTCGCTTGCTGTGATGCGGCCATGGACTGCTGCCCGTAAGGGATCGAAAAAAGCGTGACGGCGGGTGTCCGGTCATTGACCGGGCACCCGCTTTTTTTGTGTGGTTTTCACTCGAGGGTCCCGAAGCTGCAGTGTCGGTCAGGGCAAAGATGATAGAAGCCTATTCACGAGGCCGCAACCACCCGTTTTCTCAACGGCCTCGAAATCGCTCGCCAAACAAGTTCTCGAGTGCATGGCCGCTGATCACATCGATGAAGCGAGCTGGGACTGACATCGCGGCCTGTGAATGCTCGGCGTCAGGCCGATCGCCCCGGTCCCATCAGGATCAGTCCGGTGCCCGCCAAGCAAATAGCCGCGCCGATGAGATCCCAGCGGTCGGGTCGTGCGCCTTCGACGCTCCAAAGCCAGATTAGCGATGCGACGATGTAGACACCGCCGTAGGCTGCGTATGCGCGGCCGGCGATGGGCGTGTCGACCAGCGTCAGCAACCACGCAAAGATTGCGAGCGACACCATGCCCGGCGCTACCCACCACGCGGACTTGTCCAGACGCAGCCACGCCCAGAACGAAAAACAACCGGCGATCTCTGCCAGTGCGGCCAGGGCGTAGATCAGCCCGGTTTGCAAGGTCGGCATGGTTAGGGCTTGATCCGTGATGCTAGTGGGCTGGAAAGACCATTGCTGGGTGTCGCTGCATCGTCAACGCCGCTTGGCGGATACATAGATGCGAGACCGAAGCGTCGGTGCCGAACCAACGATCTTCGATCACGCCGCGGGCAGGGCCCGCGGGGCGAGGGTCTCGATGATCTTGCAGTCGGCAACGGTTCCGTGACGGCAGGATCCTATCACCCGGTCGAGTTCGCCGCGCAGCGCGCTCAGATCGGCGATCTTGCGGTCGATTTCGGTGAGGTGGACGCGTGCAATTCCGTCAACCACATCGCAGGATTGGGCCTTGTCATCCGACAGCGTGAGCAGCTCGCGCACCGCTTCGAGCGTGAAACCGAGATCGCGGGCGCGGCGGATGAACGACAGGCGCGCCAGATGATCATTGCCATAGGCACGGTAATTGGCACTTGTCCGTGCGGGTGGCGGCAACAGCCCGATCTTTTCATAATAGCGGACCGTCTCGACCTTCGTCGCCGTGGCGCTCGCGAGTTCGCCAATTTTCATTACCACTCCTCCGGGCTTGACCCTGTGGTTGCTACAGGGTGTAGATAGAGTGCCGACTCGGAGTTTGTCGAGAAGGCAAGAAGATGGCTGATGATTGCTGCAAGGCCGCGTGCGGAACGACGGCAACGCTCAATGAACCGCGCTGGCGCAGGGCTTTGTGGATCGCGCTCGGCGTGAACGCTGGCATGTTCGTGGTGGAAATGGCGGCAGGGGCCGCTGGGACAGCCGCGCGTTGCAAGCCGACGCACTCGATTTTCTGGGCGATGCCGCCAACTATGCGATCAGCCTGCTGGTCGCCGGGATGGCGCTGGCATGGCGCGCGCGGGCGGCGCTGGCCAAGGTGCTCACCCTCATTGGTCTGGGTGGCTGGGTCATGATCACGGGGGTTCTGTCGGTGCTTGGCGGAGTTGCACCCAAGCCTGAACTGATGGGGATCATTGGCGCGCTCGCGCTGGCAGCCAACACCGGTGTCGCCATCATGCTGTACCGTTTTCGCACCGGAGACGCGAACATGCGCTCGGTCTGGAAATGCTCACGCAATGATGCGATCGGCAACATCGCCGTGATGGCGGCCGCACTTGTTGTGTTCGGAACGGGGACAGCTTGGCCCGACATCAATGCTGCTGCGCTCCTGGCGCTGCTCGGGATCGGCGGCGGTATCCAGATTGTCGGTCAGGCATTGCGTGAGCTTGGGAGCGTTGTCGCATGAAGGTTTCCCGTTCGACACATATCGCGCTCGCGCCAGAGACGGTCTGGGCAGAAGTCCAGACGGCGCGCCTGCTGCAGCATATCGCCTGGCCGCTGGTGCGCTTCATCCCGGTCGATGACGCGGCGTTCGACGGGTTTCGGCCTGGCGAGCGCTATGAGGTCAAGCTCCGCCTCCTTGGCATTATTCCGTTCGGGACACAGTGGATCGTGACGTCCCAGCACGAAGCTGCCGGCACCGAATGGCCGAAGCGTCTGCGCGATGACGGCTATAGTCACCTGATCACAAGGTGGGACCATTGGATTACGGTTGCTCCGGATCGGAGCGGGGGGACACATTACACCGACGAGGTTGAGGTGTCCGCCGGCTTGTTGACCCCGCTTATCTGGGCATTCGCGCAGATCTTTTATTGGCACCGGCAGGGACGCTGGCGGGAGCTGGCTAAAAGCCTAAGCGCGCGGCGGGTAATTGCGGCCGAAATGGCGGCATATCGGTCAGCTGAAGCTTTAGGAAATCATGGCCTTGCCTGGCGCCATCTTGAACGGGTGCACATTATTGCGCAGCCCTTTTGGGGCCTCCATCTCGCCATTCACGGCGCAATGTTCAGTCTCGCCATCCGGCAGCGCGATTGGAGCGAAGCACTTGGCCAGATCTTCCGACTGCTTCTGGCACCCATCGGCGCGCTGACGGGAAGGTTGCCGATCGGAAATACCGGGCTGTCGACTGTGAGCGCCTTTCAGCCAATGCCAATTCCGCCTGATCTTTTGGAGCTCTTGCAAGACGGGGTAGGCGAATGACCTTAAGCGTTTACGGTTGCTGTTTCCGGTCGGAACGAGTAGGTCATTAGGGTGCGATCTATGTTCCTTCTGTTAGGGCTGGCTATCGGTCTTGCCTTTTTCGGCGTTGAATCGCCGGCTGCAGCGCATGGTGCGAGCGGGTACGACAGCGTCATGATGCTGGATGCTCACGCTGATCATGCAAACAGGGACGGGCACCGGAATAGTTCCAGCGATGACGGTGGCCCATGTCATGGGCTGGTTCATCATCATTGCAGCATCGGACTTGCCAGCGAAGGGGCAAGTGATTTTGGTCTGCCACTGGGCGGCGATACCTCGCATTCAGCCTTGAGTACCGCCGTTCTGAGTTCGTTTGCTCAAGCGCCTCCCCTTCAACCGCCGTCAGCCTGAACCCAGTCGCTCAGTGCACTCGGGCCATTGCGCCCGTGTGCCATTTGCACCTGTGTTCAGGAGTTTTCCATGCAATTGCTTTTGTGCGTCCCCACCCGGGCCGCGATGCTGGTCGCTGCCTCCCCAGCGCTGGCTGCCTCCCCCTTTATCAGCGGTAGCGAAATCGAGCACCCACTTGCCGATACTATACGGCTAATCACAACCCGGACTGTTGCGGCTAACTCCGTGTCTCTCCCTCTGCGCAGGGCATATCCCACTCCAAAGACAAGACGCGCCGGCAAAGGTCAATCGTCCGACTTGCCGATTGGTCACCCATGCAGGCCGGTCTTTATGACGGAGCGCCATCTCGATGCATAAGATTTTTGTGACTTTCTTAATCGCCGCCTCATGCGCTTCGATCGCCCATGCACAGGTCGGATCGATCGCACCCTTTTCGCAAGATTCGCCAGTTTACACGCTTGAACAGGCAGTCAGTTCAGCTGGCGGATCCGCACCCGCCACGGAAGCAGCCAGTGCTGCGGTCGAGGCAGCGCGCGCGGGTCGCACCGTTGCGGGCTTGCGGCCGAACCCGGTCGTTCAAGGCCAGGTTGAGAACGTCGTCGGGTCAGGTCCGTATCGGGGCGTCCGCAGCGCGGAAACCACGGTCGGTTTTGCAATCCCGATCGAGCTAGGCGGCAAGCGCGGCGCCCGCGTCGCGGTCGCCAATGCGCAATTGTCCCGGGCCGAGATCCAGGCCGCGATCATCGCGGCGGATGTCCGGCTTCAGGTGACGCAGCTCTATGTCGAAGCCGTCGCAGCCGACCGGCGGGTGGCGACGGCGCGGGATCAGGCCCGGATCGCCAGCGACGCGCTTCAGGCTGCACGCATTCGGGTGCAGGCGGGCCGCGCCTCCCCTTTGGAGGAGCAGCGAGCGGAGGTTGCCCGTATCAACGCTGAGGCGAATGTGGAGCAACAGCTTCGCTTGGCCAAAGCGGCTCATACAAACCTGGAGCGGCGGATCGGCGGACCGATAACCGGTGTTCTTGACGGGACAGCACTCGACCGCTTCGCCAATGCAAACGTTTATGGTCCGGTAGCGACAGTGGACACTTCCAGTACTCTGGCAATGGCGGCCGCGAACGCTGATGTTTCTATTGCAGAAGCTGGGGTACGTCTTGCACGCGCCAATCGGGTTCCTGATCTGAATGTCGGTCCTGCTATTCGCCGCTTGGAAGAGACCAACGACTTGGCGGCGGTGTTGACCGTGTCGATTCCGATCCCGGTGTTCAATAATGGTCGCGCGGCGATTACGCAGGCGACCGCGCAGCAGTCTCAGGCAGATGCTCAGCGCCGGGTGGCTGCGCTCGACATAGAGCAGGCAATCACCGACGCGCAGGCCCAAGCGGCAAATGCGGAAACAGCGGCTCGCACAGCCTCCGGCCCTGCCTTGGCGGCTGCCGAGGAGGCCGCCCGCATTGCCCGGATCGGTTATCGGGAGGGTAAGTTCGGGCAACTTGAGTTGCTTGATGCAGAACGTACCCTCGCCGAGACGCGTAACGCTGCGATCAATGCGCTCGCAAACTATCAGAATGCCCGTGCGCGGTTGGAGCGGCTCACCACTCCTGCGCCCGATGGAGGAAACAAGTGATGAAGAGTCTTTATCTCGCTGGCGCAGCGTCGCTCGCGCTCCTGCTGGCTGCATGTGGCGGCGAAAATTCAGGTAATGAGGAAGGCGCCGCCGCCAATGAAAGGGCCGCGAACGGGGAAAATGGCGGTACTGAATCGGGCCATGCCGATGAAGGCGTCGTCACGCTAGATGCCGATCAGATCGCTGCCGCCGGCGTGCAGATCGGACGACCGATCATCGGCGGAGCCGGGACGATCGAACTGCCTGCGATAATCGAGGGCGACCCACAGGGAACGCAGGTCGTCTCGGCCGCAATTGCGGGACGCGTGGTCGCGCTCACCCGTAACCTCGGCCAATCGGTCGGACGCGGCCAGACCATTGCGGTCATCGAAAGCCGCGAGGCGGCGCAGATCAAGGGCGAGGTCGAGGCGGCGCGGGCGCGGCTTCAGCTCGCTAATTCGAACCTCGCGCGCGAACAGCGGCTGTTCGCGCAGAGAGTCTCCCCTGAACAGGATCTGATCGCCGCCCGCACAGCGGCGACGGAGGCGCGGATCGCCCTGACGCAGGCGCAGAGCATGGTTTCGGCGGCGGGTGTCGGCGGCGGCGGGCTCAACCGGCTCGGCATTGCCGCGCCGATCTCGGGCCAGATCATTGCGCGCCCCGTGACGCTGGGACAAACGGTCGCGGCGGATGCCGAACTCTATCGCATCGCCAACCTGAGCCAGGTGTCGATCGCGCTTAATCTCAAGCCCGAGGATGCGGGCCGGGTGCGTCCCGGCAATACGGTGCTGGTGAAGGCGGCAGGCCGTCAGGCGACCGCCCGCGTGACCTTCGTGTCGCCGGCGCTTGATCCGCAGACGCGGCTCGTGCCTGCGCTCGCCACCCTCGACAATCGCGGTGGCGAATGGCGGGTCGGCGAGCCTGTGACGGCAGCCGTGCAGCTCACGGGCAGCGGCGGGAGCGGGGCGGTCCGCGTGCCGACGACGGCGGTCCAGAGTTTCGAGGGCAAGTCGGTCGTGTTCGTGCGCACGCCCACCGGCTTCAAGGCGACCCCGGTCCAGCTCGGCGATGCGTCGGGCGACACGGTGATCGTCCGGTCGGGCCTGACCGGCAACGAACAGATCGCCACCACCGGAAGTTTCACGCTCAAGGCCGAGATCGGCAAGGGCGAAGCGAGCCACGAGGATTAAGCCATGATCGCCCGTATCGTAACCTGGGCGGTCGAGAAGCGCTGGCTAGTCCTGCTCCTCACCGTCATCGTCGCCGCCATCGGCGCCTTTTCCCTCTACCGGCTACCGATCGACGCGGTGCCGGACATCACCAACAATCAGGTCCAGATCAACGTCCGCGCGCCTGCCCTCTCGCCCGAGCTGGTCGAGAAGCAGGTGTCGTTTCCAATCGAAACCGCGCTCGCCGGCACCCCCGGCCTAGAATATACGCGCTCGTTGAGCCGCAACGGCTTCGCGCAGATCACGGCGGTCTTTTCGGACGCGACGGACATCTATTTCGCGCGGCAGCAGGTCGGCGAGCGTCTGCGGGGCGTGCAAGAGAATCTGCCCGACGGCGTGAACCCTGAAATGGGTCCGATCGCGACAGGCCTGGGCGAGGTGTACATGTACACCGTTCGTCTCGATCATCGCGAGGACGACAAGCACAAGCCCGGTGAACCGGGCCAACAGCCCGATGGCAGCTACATCACGCCAGAGGGCGAGCGACTGACGACCGAAGAGGACAAGGCGACCTACCTGCGCACCGCGCAGGACTGGATCGTGACGCCGCTTCTGAAGACCACACCGGGCCTCGCCGGTGTCGACTCGATTGGCGGTTACGCCAAGCAGTTCCTCGTCGTGCCCGACGTGCAGAAGCTGGCCTCGCTCGGCATCACGCTGACCGATCTGGGCAATGCGCTGGAGCGCAATAACACCAGCGTCGGCGGTGGTTTCGTCAATCGCAATGGCGAAGGTCTGGCGGTCCGCTCGGATGCGCTCGTGCGCAATGCCAGCGAACTGGCCAGGACCGTGATCGCGACACGTAACGGCGTGCCGATCACGGTCGAACAAGTCGCGACCGTGAAGACGGGTCAGGCGATCCGCATGGGTTCGGCGTCGGAGAACGGCACGGAGGTCGTCGTCGGCACCGCGATCATGCGGATCGGCGAGAACAGCCGCATCGTATCGACCGCGGTCGCCGAGAAGCTGAAGACGATCAACGCTTCGCTGCCCCCTGACGTCGTGATTCAGCCGGTGCTCAACCGCACCGAACTGGTGAACTCGACGATCAAGACGGTCGCCAAGAACCTGTCGGAAGGCGCGGTGCTGGTCATCGTCGTGCTGTTCCTGCTGCTCGGAAACTTCCGCGCCGCGCTGATCGCAGCTTTGGTGATCCCGATCACGATGATGCTGACCGGCTTCGGGATGCTGCGCGCCGGCGTCTCGGCCAATCTGATGAGCCTCGGCGCCCTGGACTTCGGTCTGATCGTCGACGGCGCCGTCATCATCGTTGAAAACGCGCTGCGAAGGCTTGCCGAGCAACAGCATCATGAAGGCCGATTGCTGAGCGTCAAGGAAAGGCTCGCGACCGTGGCAGCCGCCGCGCGCGAGATGATCCGGCCCTCGGTCTACGGACAGGCGATCATCATCCTCGTCTACGTGCCGCTACTCACGCTGACCGGCGTGGAGGGCAAGACGTTCGTGCCGATGGCGCTCACCGTCATCATCGCGCTCGGCTTCGCCTTCATCCTGTCGCTCACCTTCGTCCCCGCCATGATCGCGATCTGGCTGTCCAAAAAGGTGGAGGAGAAGGACGGCCGCATCATCACATGGCTGAAGAAGCGCTACGAACCCGGTCTCGACCGGGCGATGAAGCGCCCGACCCTGACGATCGGGGCGGGTGTCGGCAGCCTTGTGGTGGCGGCGCTTGCCTTCACCACGCTCGGCTCGGTGTTCCTGCCGCAGCTCGATGAAGGCGATCTGCTCATCCAGTCGCTCCGCATCCCGGCAACGTCGGTCCAGCAGAGTCAGGCGATGCAGGTGCCGATCGAGAGGATGATGTCGAAGCAACCGGAGGTGGCGTTCGTCTATTCAAAGACGGGCACCGCCGAGCTGGCGGCCGACCCGATGCCGCCGAACGCGACCGACATGTTCGTCATCCTGAAGCCGCGGAAGGACTGGCCGAACCCCGACCTTCCCAAGGAGGAGCTGGTAAGTCGGATCGAGGGTAATCTCGCGAAGTTCCCGGGCAATGCCTATGAGATCACCCAGCCCATCCAGATGCGCTTCAACGAGCTGATCGCCGGCGTTCGCGGCGATATCGCGGTGAAGGTATTCGGCGACGACTTCACACAAATGAACCGGACGGCCGAGCAGGTTGCTGCGGTGCTGCGCAAGACGCAGGGCGCAGCGGACGTGAAGGTCGAGCAAACGACGGGCCTGCCCATGCTCGACATTCGCGTCAATCGCGACGCAATGGCGCGTCTGGGCGTCACTGCCCAGGACGTGCAAGACATCGTCACCGCGACAATCGGCGGGCGCACCTCGGGCCAGATCTTCGAGGGCGATCGGCGCTTTCCGGTCGTGATACGGCTCTCTGAAGCGCAACGGGCGGACATCGGCCTTCTCGAACAGGTGCAGGTGCCGTTGGCGGGGGGTGGCTATGTGCCGCTTTCGAGCGTCGCCGACATCAAGGTGGTCGATGGTCCCAACCAGATCAGCCGCGAGAACGGGAAGCGTCGCGTGGTGGTGCAAGCCAATGTGCGCGGTCGCGACGTCGGCAGTGTCGTTGCGGACGCGCAGGCGGCGATCGGTAGCCAGGTTCGGCTGCCCGCTGGTGCCTATCTCGAATGGGGCGGCCAGTTCGAGAACCTGCAATCGGCAAGCGAACGTCTGAAGCTGGTCATTCCGGCCTGCTTCATCCTGATCCTGCTGCTCCTTTACGGAGCTTTGGGATCGGTGCGCGATGCAGCAATCGTGTTCACCGGCGTGCCGTTCGCGCTGGTGGGCGGCGTCCTGCTGCTGTTCCTGCGCGGCATGGACTTCTCGATCTCGGCGGCGGTGGGCTTCATCGCCCTGTCGGGCATCGCGGTCCTCAACGGCCTCGTGATGGTCAGTTCGATCCACGACCTGATCCGGTCTGGCATGAGTCGAGAAGAAGCCGCGCACGTGGGCGCGATGCAGCGTCTGCGCCCCGTCATCATGACCGCGCTGGTTGCCAGCCTTGGTTTCGTGCCGATGGCGTTGGGCGCGGGGGCGGGCGCGGAGGTGCAAAAGCCTTTGGCGACGGTGGTCATCGGCGGCTTGATCTCGGCGACGTTGCTGACGCTGTTCGTGCTGCCGACGCTCTATGCCCGGTTCGGGCAGAAAGTGATCGATAAGCCCGAGCACTACAATGAGGAGCATGAAGGGGACGACCACGGTCAGACCTTTGTGAACAATTTGGCCTGATGGGTGAGCGGGGCGGTCCGCGATCGCCCCGCTCATCTCTTGGAGATGAGGATATGCCTCGCACCATAACCAGCTCAATGCTTCACGGTGGGCCGCTGCGCATCTGGTCGGCGCTGACCGATCCGGATCATCGCCGGGCGTGGAGTCCGCTCGTAATTCTCGATAATCCGTCCCCGCTCGGCGACACGGAATGCACCTTCGCGATCCAGGGCATCACGCGGCCGATCCGAACGCCCGCCCGGGTCGATCAGCTCGACAAGCCGCACGCCTTCGCTTGGTCATGCGGCATCCCTTACCTGTTCACCCTCGAAGAGCGGTATGAGCTGGCAGGGGACGATGGTGGCACTAAGCTAACGCATAGCTGCACGCTGCGCGGGGCGCTTTCTCTGCCGTTCGCAGCGATGATGTTGCGTCGCCTGCGGTCCCTGATGTTCGAGGCTGACGATCGCCTCGCCACCTATCTACGCTGGAGGGTGGGTCAGCCTGCCCGTGGGATCAATCGTCAGCGCGTCCCCTCCCGCTACAGGAGGAAGGCGCGATGACGCCGTTGAAGCGGGTACTGCCCGCCCTCATCCTCGTTGTCGGGCTGGCGGCTTGCACGGAAAGCAAGCCGCCAGCCCCGCCAACGGAGCAGCAAATTCATTCATCCGACAGCGCCGTGGCGACCGGGGAAATGGGGCGCCATCCCTATCGCTGTTCCGACGGGGAACCGCTGTTCGTCGACTACAAGGACAACGGCCTGCAGATCGATTTGCGGCGCTCCAGCAGCGCCGTGCCCATGACGCTGACCGCGCCAGCGCAGGGCCTCCAATATGTCGGCGAGACAGCCACCGCGACCTTCAAGGGGTCGCAGCTCACCATCGTGGAAGGCGAAGGCCGCACGCGGACCTGCGAACGGGAGGGCACCCGATGAACCTTCATGTCTTCCGACACGTCGCACCGCAACGGGAGAGAAACGATGTCTGACACGTCAATCTCGAATGTGATGGCCATTCGCGCCGAAGTAATCGCGCGAAGCCGCGCCTTGCGCGAGGCGCAGCCGACGGCACTGCCCGGCGTGACGCCGACCGCTCCAGCCTCAACCTTTGCCGACACCCTCAATGCCGTGGTGGCGAAGGTCAACGAGACCCAGGAGCAGGAGGATGTCGTTACCGAAGCATATGAACGGGGCGAAACCACCGACATTGCAACCGTCGCGCTCATCCAGAGCCGTGCGTCCATTACTTTCGAGGCGACGCTGCAAGTCCGGAACAAGCTGCTGTCTGCATATCGAGACATCATGAACATGCCGATCGGATGACGATCGCGAAGATAACTAAGGCGGTATTGGTATGATTGTCGGCACAAGGCCACGATTCAAGCAGATTATTGTCGAGGTTTGGAAGCCCCTCACGATCCTGTTCGTGTGGGACGTGGCGGTGACGGCATTCCACATGATGACCCCGATCAAGGAACCGCCTTTGCCGACGGCGCTGTTCGGCACTGCCATCGCGCTCTTCATGGGGTTTCGGACCAACGCCGCTTATGCACGCTGGTGGGAAGCGCGAACTCTTTGGGGCGCGCTCATCAATGCCTCGCGCAGCTTGGCCCGGATCACGCGCAGCCTGACCAAGGGGGAACCCGAGGGCAGTGAGATGCGGCACAACATCATCCTGCGGCAGATCGCCTTTGCGCACTCGATGCGCTGCCAGCTTCGCCGACAGTCGCCCTATGAAGAGATTGCCCGGGTCGCTGGAACGGAAGTCGCCGATATGGCGGTCGCCCGCCTGAACCCTGCCAACGCGCTCTTGGAGGACATATCGAGCATCTACGCCGACGCGCTCGCGGAAGGGCGGATCAACGCGATCCAGCAGGCGACCGTCGAACGCATCCTGATCGAAATCACCGATGCGCAGGGTGGCATGGAGCGGATCAAGAACACGCCGCTGCCCAATGGCTTTCGGTTCTTCCCGAATCTCTTCACGCGCGTGTTCTGCGTGCTGCTCCCGATCGCGCTGGTCGAATCCCTGGGGCTCGCCACGCCGATCGGATCGACGCTGATCGGCCTCGTGTTCCTCGCGGTGCTCAGCATCGGCGACGATCTGAGCGACCCGTTCGCCAACAGCGTTCACGACGTGCCGCTCACGGCCATGTGCCGCACGATCGAGATCGACCTTCTCCAGACTGCAGGAATGCCAGCCCCTGAGCCGCTGACGCCCGATCACGGTGTACTATGGTGAGGGAGATGCGCGCCTCGCTGCATCTGCCCTGGCGGACGATCGCGCGCATCGGTGCGATCCACGTCGCCGGGCTTGCCGCAGGAGCGTGCAATCCAGCGCCGACCAAAACCGCCGAGCCGGCGCACGAGAAGCATATGACGCTGGGACTGATCGGGCAGCGCATCATGTACTGCGATGACGGGACGCGGGCCGATGTCGACTTCATCGACGATGGTTTGAAGATGGCCGTCACCTGGCTGCCCAAGGGCAAGACCCAAATCCTGCGCGCGCAGCGGACGGGTGACGAGTTTCGCGGCGACTATTCGCGGGCCGTCGTAGCGGGAGGGTCGATCGCCTTCACCCGGGGCAGCAAGGTCCAAATCTGTCACCGCACCCCGGAGGGATCATAGGATATGCAGGCACTGCTCTACACGCCTGCGCCTGTGCGGGCGGTCGTGCTCAGCGCGATCATCGCGAGCCGTATCAAGTCGAAGCCCAGCCTTGTGGCGGGTCTCCAGCATCTCGCAGCCGCCGTCATGTTCGCGGCGGCTGCGACCGGAATCCTGCCGCAGCGCAAGCACGAGGCCCAGCGCGACACTGATCGGCGGGGCGGCAAGCGTCGCGACATGCTGGGGCTCAAGGCACTCGTGACCTGCTTCAAGGGTCCGATGGCACGGCTGTTCCCGGCCTTACTCACACTTGAGGAGATCATAGGATGATCCCGAGCAACGACAATAATGGCGGGCAAGAGCGTCGCACGCTCTGGATCGTCCTGCTGCTGAACGCGGCGATTGCGACAGGTTTTTTCGTTTCGGGCTTCTTTGCGGACTCGAGCGCGCTGATCGCCAACGGCGTCGACAATCTGTCGGACACGGCCGTGTATGCGCTGAGCCTCGTGGCGCTTACGCGGGGCCAGACATGGAAGACGCGCGCCGCGACCGCTTCGGGCGTCATGCTGCTGATCTTCGCGGGCGGAATCCTGCTCGATGTCGGACGACGCTATTTGCAGGGCAGCGAGCCGATCGGGCCGACGATGATGGTCATGTCGGCGGTCGCCGGCGTCGTGAACTACCTCTGCCTACGGCTACTCCAGCGCCTCAAGGATCCGGACGTCAATCTCCGGGCCGCCACCACCTTCAGCTTCAACGACTTTATTTCCAACGGCGGCATCCTCATTGCCGGCGTGCTGGTGTTGTGGCTGGGCACCAACTGGCCGGACCTGCTGGTCGGCTTTGCCACCGCCCTCATCGCCATCAAGGGCGGTGTCGAGATCCTGCGCGACGCGCGCGCCGAAACCAAGAAAAGCGAAAGGAAGTCGTAATGAACGACAAGCTCGAACTCGATATTCCCGTACTGCTGCCGGACCTTCCCGACGCGGCCGATGCCTGCCTGGACCGTCTCGTATCGACCCTGTCGAAGCGCGAGAGCGTCGAACGGGCGCATGTGATCGGTCCCGACGGCGACACGCCGGCGGCGTTGTGCATACACTTCGACGCCAGCAAGCTGCCGCTGCCGCGCTTGCGCGAGATCGTGCGCGCCGCAGGCGCCGAGATCACCGAACGCTACGGCCATGCGATCTGGCAGGTGCAGGGCATCAATCACGAACGCCGTGCGCGCACCGTCAGCGATGCGCTGTGCGCCATGCCCGGCGTGGTGCAGGCAAGCGCCAGCACCAGCGGCTCGGTCCGGGTCGAATATGATCGCCGCGAGACCAATGAAGAAGATATTCGCGTCGCGCTTCGCAAGCTGAAGGTCGGGGTGGGCAAGCGGGTCGCGGCCGACGACCATGCTGGCCATGACCACGGTCCCGGTGGCCACGGTGCGGCCGAGGAGAAGCATGGACCCGGCGATGGCCACGACCACAGCCATGCCGAGTTTCTTGGCCCCAATACCGAGCTGATCTTCGCGCTCGCCTGCGGCGCGCTGCTGGGGATCGGCTACGCGATCGAGAGGCTGGTCGCCGGCGCACCAGAATGGCTGCCAACCGCCTGCTATATCGCGGCCTATTTCTTCGGCGGGTTCTTTACGCTGCGCGAGGCGATCGACAACCTCCGGATGAAGAAATTCGAGATCGACACGCTGATGTTGGTCGCTGCCGCCGGCGCCGCTGCGCTGGGCGCATGGGCGGAAGGCGCGCTGCTGCTGTTCCTGTTCAGCCTCGGCCATGCGCTTGAGCACTATGCGATGGGCCGGGCCAAGAAGGCGATCGAGGCGCTGGCGAAGCTCGCCCCCGAAACCGCGACCGTGCGGCGCGACGGGCAGACCAGCGAAATCCCGGTCGAACAGATGGTCGTCGGGGACATTGCCATCGTCCGCCCGAACGAACGCTTGCCGGCCGACGGCTTCGTCATCAAGGGCAACAGCGCGATCAACCAGGCCCCGGTGACGGGCGAAAGCATCCCGGTCGACAAGGTGCCAGTCGCAGATGCCGCAGCGGCACGCGCCAAGCCCGATGCGGTCGACGCGGAAAGTCGGGTCTTTGCCGGTACGATCAACGGCGGCGGCGCGATCGAGATCGAGGTGACGCGTCGTTCCAATGAAAGCGCGCTCGCCAAGGTCGTGAAGATGGTAAGCGAAGCGGAGACGCAGAAGTCACCGACGCAGCGCTTCACCGACCGGTTCGAGCGGATCTTCGTTCCCGCCGTCCTGGTCCTGTCGGTGCTCCTGCTTTTCGCATGGGTGGTCGTCGACGAGCCGTTCCGCGACAGCTTCTATCGCGCGATGGCGGTGCTGGTGGCGGCAAGCCCGTGCGCGCTCGCCATCGCAACGCCGAGCGCGGTCCTGTCCGGCGTCGCGCGCGCAGCACGTGGCGGCGTGCTGGTGAAGGGCGGGGCGCCCTTGGAAAACCTTGGCTCCCTGAAAGCGATCGCCTTTGACAAGACCGGCACGCTGACCGAAGGACGTCCGCGCATCACCGACGTCGTTCCCGTCAATGGCACCGACGAGGGTGAACTGCTGGCGGTGGCCGTCGCCGTCGAGGCGCTGAGCGATCATCCGCTGGCCCAGGCGATCGTCAAGGACGGCCGCGAACGCCTGAATGGGCGGGCCTTGCCCACTGCCGGCGACCTCAAGAGCCTGACCGGTCGAGGCGTCACCGCGGGCGTGGATGGCGAGACAGTGTGGATCGGCAAGGCCGAGATGTTCGGGAATGATGGCATTCCGGCGCTGGGGCAGGGCGCGCAGGACGCCATCGCGAAGCTGCGCGAGAACGGCCGCACGACGATGGTGGTCCGCAAGGGAGACCGCGACCTGGGCGCGATCGGCCTGATGGACACGCCCCGCGAAGCTGCCAAGACCGCGCTGCGCCGGCTGCACGAGATGGGCGTGTCGCGGATGATCATGATCTCCGGCGATCACCAGAAGGTCGCCGAAGCGATCGCGGCCGAAGTCGGGATCGACGAGGCATGGGGCGATCTCATGCCGGAAGACAAGGTCGCGGCAATCAAGAAGCTTGCCGGCGAAGACAAGGTCGCGATGGTGGGTGACGGCGTCAACGATGCGCCGGCGATGGCGAGCGCGACCGTCGGCATCGCGATGGGCGCGGCGGGTTCGGACGTGGCGCTGGAGACAGCTGACGTGGCCCTGATGGCCGACGATCTGGCGCACCTACCATTCGCGGTTGGCCTTAGCCGGCACACCCGCGGAATCATCCGGCAGAATGTCTTCGTCAGCCTCGGTGTCGTCGCCTTCCTCGTGCCTGCCACCATTCTCGGCCTTGGCATTGGGCCAGCAGTGGCGGTTCATGAGGGATCGACGCTGCTCGTCGTGATCAATGCGCTGAGGCTGCTGGGTTACCGCGAACTGGCAGGCAGTGCATCCTTCGCATCGGTTTCGAACCAAAAAACCACTTAACTCTGAGGCGTTCATCGGGGTCCGGAGCCTTCGTAGGGAGATAATTGCCAAGCGCGACGTTGGACCAGGCACGCGGACCAGCGCAGTCCTCAGCGGAGTGGACAAAATTGACGCAAGACTAGTTGGTTGATTCAAGGCCTCCCTTTGGAGGCGAGCCTGAGCAGTGGCGAACTGACTGAAGCTGAATGGCGCATTTTGAAGGACATACTGCCGGTTGATGCTGCACATCGAGGCGCTGGGCGTCGGCCCGAAAAGAGAACCGTTCGATTATCAACGGCACACTCTAGCGGCTTTGCTGCGGCACAACATAGCGCGATGCCCCGCCCAAATACGGCCATTGGAACACGATTACCGTCGGTTCCGGCGCTGGAGCGAGGCCGTGGTCTGGGAGGCCGTACTGGTCACGCTGGCCGAGATCATGGCAGACAGTGGCCACTACAGCATTATCGTTCGCGCCCACGTCTCGGCAGCGGGAGGACAAGGGGGGCTCATCGGCGCGCTCTTGGCCTCTCGCGGCGTGGGTTCACCAGTAAGCTTCACTGTCCGGCAGATGCCCGAGGACGACCGCTCGCCTTCTACCAAACCGTCGGCGAAGCGGCGGAATGCAATGCCTATGACACGCTGATCGCGCTCCCGGAGCAGACGCCAAGGAATAGGAAGCCGACGCTATCCGAACTGACCTTGCGCACCGCAACATCCAAGCTGTCATCCCGGGCCGTTCAAACCGCAGGATGACGATCGAGCATGACAGTGCGCTTTACAGGGAACGAACCCACATCGAACGCTTCTTTGGCCGCCTGAAGATAAACCTCCGCCGCAACAAGATAAGAGCAACTCGCCGAAAGCTTTCTGAGCATGGTCCATATCGCCGCCGTCAGATACTGGCTCCCGCCTACGCAGCGAAGCCCGCTCCTGATCAGGGCAACTATCGTGCTCATAGTTCGCCGACTGTAGTCCCGCAGGCTCGTATGCGGAAGTGGGAGATCAGGCGTAACCCGGCACGGAACCTTTTTTTGAAACATCGGGATACCTTGTGCCGCTAGCTCTTAATGAATGTCTTATACCGAGGCGCATTGATCATGACCCATGAGCCCACGTGCGTAAGCCAATAGACATAATTCGCCATGGTTGATCGACGAGCTTGTTCCATGCGAAGCAGCAGTGGTCGACGATGTCGTCGTATGATAGATAGATGCGGTTCGACACCGGTTGTCGCGCATAGGCTGCCACACATTCTCGACCAAATTGAGTTCTGGACATCAGGGCGGCAGCGGCATGAGGGTGATATTGGGCGGTACGACCAGCTCTGCAGAGCCATGCCATCCGGCCTGATCGAGCAGCAGCACCGCATGCGCACTTGGTGCGATTTGGAAGGCGATTTCCTCAAGATGCATGCTCATCGCCTCGATGTTGCATTTGGGCATGACGATGCCGGCGGCCTTTCCTTCAGCGGGGCATATCGCACCAAACAGCCATGCAGAGGAGCGTCGTTGATCCTTGGGCGCTGACGGGCGGGTGCCGCGTCTGGCCCACCGCCGGGTGAGCTTGGTCTGCTGACCGATGCGCGCTTCGTCCTGCCACCAAAGCTCTACGGGCGTTCTTCTCGGGAGCCTTCGTTTGATCTGCGCCAGACGGGAGGCGAAGTTTTTCAAAATCGACAATGTCATCGGGCTTCTGCCCATGATGCCGTGGTCGCGCCGAGAGTTTGCCATATCCCATCGCGCAAAGCTCGCGCCCCAGGGTATGGCGGGTCACGGAAAGCGCGAACTCATGCCATAGCCACTGCGCCAGATCAGCAAGCCGCCAGCGCACAACGCCATGGGCAACAGGTATCGGCCCAGCCACGACCTGCTCCGCCAGCCGCGCGCGTTGCTCATCATTCAGGGTCGAGGCTCGTCCCGGTGCCTTGCGCGTTGCCAGGCCATCAGGACCGCCAGCGTTGAACCACAACACCCAGTCGCGCCCAATCTGCAGGGTGACCCCGGCAAACCCGGCTGCATCGCTCCGACTTCCAACGTCAACGATCAACGCCCGCGCCAGCAGTCGACGAACCTGATGCGGGTCACTGCATCGTCGGGCAAATCCCCGCAAATCCGATGATGTGTAATCTGTCCGAACCCCGATCGCTGCCGCCATTGCACGCCTACATATGCCTGCCGCAACGAAACATAATTTCAGCCGGTTGGGAATCCATCACGTGAGTCAGCCTCAGCGCGCCTTGGTATTACTTGAAAGAAGCCCTCATAGTCGGAGCAGACGATTTAAAAATCCTGAGCGAAGCGGCTTGACGACTAGGAATTATCCTAAATCTAATATTTACCCAAAAAGCGTGTTGCGTTTGCAAATCGATAGCAATAAAGGGGCTGCGTCGTTGGAAAGGAACAAGATGAACCGCTCATTAGCGCGCCGCACTCTTTTGATCGGATGTGCAGGCCTCAGCTACCCCGCATTAGCGCAGGCTGAGAAGGCAGTGGAGAGCACCCCTGCTCACGCGATCGCCGCGGCGTCGACAACTGCTCAACCCGCAACGGAAATCATCGTTGTTGGAACGCCCGCCGAATCCGAACCCATCGCTGGCTCGTTTGCTGTAGTGACGGAAGATGACCTTCGCCGCAGCCGCGTGCTGAATGTGAACGATGCGCTCCGACAGGTGCCTGGCGTGTTCGCGCGCGACGAGGAAGGCGCCGGGATGCGGCCCAATATCGGCATCCGCGGGCTTAACCCGATCCGTTCGACCAAGGTGCTGCTGCTCGAAGATGGCGTGCCCCTCGGCTATGCGCCCTATGGCGATAATGCCGCTTACTACCATCCACCAATCCAGCGCTTTATCGGTGTCGAGGTGCTGAAGGGGGCTGCTCAGGTGCGGTTTGGCCCTCAGACCATCGGCGGCGTGGTCAATTACATCACCCCTGACGTACCGGAGGAATTCACCGCCAGCGGCACGGTTGCGGCGGGCAATCGCGACATGCTGATGCTGGATGGTCAGGTCGGCGGCAAGCTGCTGGGCGGCGGGGTGATCGTCCATGTCAACCATAATCAGACTGACGGCAATCGCGATAACCAAGCACTTCGCTTTACCGATTTTTTTGTAAAAGGCGCGTGGGAACTGGGGCCTGATCATGGCCTGACGATCAAGCTCTCCCGCTTCCGCGAAGATAGCCAGGTGACCTACTCCGGCCTCACTCGCGGCGAGTTCGCCGCTGATCCGCGTGGCAACGCGTTTGTGAACGACGATTTCCAAACCGAGCGGCTGAACGCCACGCTGGCCCATCGTTGGGATTTGGGCGAAAACCTGACGCTGCGCACCACCGGCTATTACCATTATTTCACCCGCGACTGGTGGCGGCAGTCCTCCAATTCAGGCCAGCGTCCCAATGACGCCAGCGACCCGGCCTGCGGCGGTGTCGCCAACCTGTTGACCACTTGCGGCAACGAAGGCCGCTTGCGCGATTATGACACCTACGGCGTCGAAACCCGCCTCAGCGTTGATCATACCTTGCTTGGCTTTGGCGGAGAGACAGAAATCGGCGTCCGCTATCACGAAGAACGCCAGCGCCGACGCCAGCTGAATGGCGACACCCCCACCGCCCGCGCGCCTGGCACCGGCGTCAATGCGGGCGTGCGCGAAAACAACGAGCGTGACACCACGGCATTTTCCGCCTTCATTCAGTCGCGGTTCGATTTCGGCGCTCTGTCGATCACACCCGGCGTGCGGGCAGAATTCATCGATCTGACCCGCCGCAACCTGCCGATCGATGTGCTGGCGGGCGGACGCCCCTCGGGCACAATCACGGCGGTCACCAGCGGCAACGAAAGCCTGAACGAAGTGCTGCCCGGCATCGGCGCGACCTGGGCGCTGGCTGAAAACATTACGCTGTATGGCGGCGTGCATCGCGGCTTTGCTCCGCCGCGAGTGGAGGACATCATCACTGCGGCGGGCGGTTCAGTCGATCTCGGCCCGGAACTCAGCTGGAACTACGAAATCGGTGTGCGCGGTGAGATCACGTGCGGGATCAATGCCGATGCGACGCTCTTCGTGATGGACTTCGAAAACCAGATCGTAGCCCAGTCGGTCGCTGGCGGGATCGGCACCACGTTGACATCAGCGGGCGAGACGCTGCACCGCGGGGGCGAGTTCGCGCTTATTGCCTCGTCGCGTGATGCGGGCTGGACCGAGAGCGAAATCGACGTGTTTGCACGGCTGTCGGTGACATGGGTGGCCGATGCCAAGTTCAACAGCACGCGGATCGCCACCGCCCCCTGCTTCGACGGTGCGGCCGCCGGCACGCAGGTCGCAACCGGCTCCGGCCCGGCCGCTTGCGGCGTGGCGCGCAATGTCGAAGGCAACCGCCTACCCTATTCGCCGGAATGGCTGATCTCGGGCGCGCTCGGGGTCGAGCATAAGGGCTTCACCGGACAGTTGGAGGTCGTCAGCCAGTCTTCGATCTTCGCCGATGACGTGAACCTGATCCCGGTTACGCCCGATGGCCAGCGCGGGCTGATCGAGGGCTGGACGCAGGTCAATGCGGCGGTGTCCTATGGCCCCCCGCAGGGCAAGTGGGAGGTGTTCACCACTGTCCGCAATCTGTTCGACCGGCTCTACATCGTCGACCGTGCGCGCGGAGTCCTGCCGGGCCAACCGTTCACGATCCAAGCCGGAGTGACGCTACGGTACTGATCCAGGCTGTAGAAGCGATGCGCTGTCCCACATACCGTCGCTGATAAAATGGTGCTGATCATCCTAGCCGATGCCTAGCGAGCGAAGCCCCATCAATTGCACACTTTTCCGGTTTACTTGCGCAGCCTCAAAGTCTCGCGCTTTGTCGGTCACTTCCGTTCTTGGGGCGATGGTCCAACACCACCCAAAAGGGCACACGCCACTCGGTAAGATTGTCTCGCCGAGCATCCCTCGAGGCCTGCAGAGCGACCGTAGGCAAATGTAGAGACAGCAGAAAAAGAGCTTTTGCCATAGCGATGCTAGGGAATAGCGGGGCTCCATTGATGATTAAAGTTGTAGAAGGGGGGGGGGAGGGGATGTGTGCCCGGGTGATTGCCGGGTGCACATCAGGAGTGACGACCATGCTTATTCCCTTTTCCCGGCTCTATCTGAGCGATGCCAATGTGCGCAAAACGCGCAGCGAAGAAGACGATATCCAGCTTTCCGCCGACATCGAAGCGCGCGGCCTTTTGCAGAATCTGCTGGTCACCAAGAGCAAGAAGCGCGGCAAGTTTGCCGTGATCGCCGGTGGTCGCCGGCTGCGCGCCATCGAGATGATCGTTACGCGCGGTACCTGGGGCCCCGACACGGGAATCGAATGCAAGCTGCTTGAGGGCAGCGAAGAGGAAGCTGGCGAGGCCTCTCTTGCCGAGAACTTCCAGCGCGTCGGGATGTCACCAGCTGAAGAATGCCGCGCCTTTCAGCACTTCATCAAGGAAGGCAGCGATGTTGCCGCGGTCGCCAAACGCTTCGGTCTCACCCAGCGTTTCGTTGAAGGCCGCTTGCGGCTAGCAAACCTCGCCGAGCCGATCTTCGAAGCACTCGCCAAAGGCGATGTCACCCTCGAGATCGCCAAGGCTTACGCCGCGACCGACCAGCACGAGGTGCAACTACGGGTCTTTGAGCAGATGCGCTACGCCTACAACCCAAGCGCCGATGCCATCCGGCGTATGGTGGCGAGCGGTTCCATGCGCGGCAACGACCCAATCGCGCTGCTGATCGGCGAAGATACCTATGTGGCCGCTGGCGGCAAGATCGAGCGCGACCTCTTCAGCGAAGCGGCGGATGATCGCTGGATCGACATCGAGATCGCGCACAGGCTTGCGGCGGAGAAAATGGAAGCCGAAGCCCAGCGTATCACTGCCAAGACGGGCCTTGCCTGGATCAGCCCGGTGGCGTCGACCAATTCCTGGCAGGCACGCAGCGAAATGGGCGTCAATGCGGTTCGCCTCCCGCCCGCGCCGCTCTCCGAAGAAGCACGAGCCCGAATTGACGCGGTCGATGCCCGCATGGAAGAAATCAGCGAAATCATCGACGAAGGCCATGAAGGCGGTGAGGCCGATTTCGGGCAGCTCGAGGCCGAGTACGAGGATCTCGATGCTGAGCGCAGCGAACTCAATAACCCGGTGCGCGAACTGCCCGAAGAATGGCGCAGGGAGGCCGGACGGTTCCTCGTTCTCACCACCCGCGGCGAAATGGTGCTCGAGGCCGACTACTATAGCGAAAAGCGCCTTTCGTTCGAGACTGATGAGAATGGCAAAGTGACAGCGACGGCCGAAGAGCCGGTGCCAGGTTCCACCAAGCGCGGCAGCGCCGCACCTTCCAGGCCCGAGGCAGTTGCGCCGGGCACGGAAAAGCCGATCAGCGCCCGCCTGTTCGACGAGCTTTCGGTCCAGCGCCGCAATATCCTGTCGGCATCCCTCCTCACCGACGCGGGGCTCGCGCTCGACTTTGCTATCTTCGCGCTGGCTGACAGCCGTAGCTATGAAAGCCGGGGCACCTCGATCAAGGGCGGACGCCCCAACGATCCTGCGACCGGAGAACTTTCGCAGTCCACAGCCGAAGGGATTCTCGTCGAGGCCGAAAACGCGCTCGACACGGCATGGCAGGAACATGGCTGTGCAGCCCAGCGCTTCATTGCCTTTCGCGAACTTGCCGACGAAGCCAAGGCGGCGTGGCTCGCCTATGCGGTGGCCATCTCGCTCGAAGCCAAGAAGGGCTATGGTTCGGAATACCATCCGATCCATGCTGTCATCGGCAGCATGCTCGACATCGACGTTGCAGCGATGTGGCGGCCGACAGCCGAGAATTTCTTTGACCGGGTGAGCAAGACCTCTTGTCTTGCCGCGCTGACCGAAGTCGGCGGCAGCGATCTTGCGGCGCGTTATGCCGCATCGAAGAAGGCTGATCTTGCCAAGACCTGCGAGACGATCTTCGCCGGCAAGGCGATCGTTGAACAGGACGTCAAGGAAGCAGCGCTGGCTTGGTTGCCTGAAGGCATGAAGTTCACGATTGCTGCCAATCCTGCTGATCCGGTCATCCCGGACACCGGCGAAAGCGACCCTGTCGCCGACGTCGACGATGGGGATGACGGTAACGCTGGCGGCGAGGCCGACGAGCTCCTCAATGACCATCAACCTGAAGTCGCCTGTGAAGAAGCGGCGGTAGCCGCCTGAGGCGGTCAATCACCCCTCCTGATGACCTGGCCCGGCCACTCGCCTGAGTGAGCCGGGCCTCTTTTTTGTTGAGGAGCAGGCCCATGCGCCAACGACCCAAGCGTGATGTCGCGCAGGAAATCACCAATCTGATCATCAAGACAATTGAGGCCGGAACGCTGCCCTGGCGCCGGCCCTGGAAGAAGACCGGGATGGGCGGAGCACCGCTGCGCGCTGCAGGCGTCCCTTATACAGGCATCAACCGCCTCTATCTTTGGGCGGTCGCCGATCACTATGGATATGGCTCACGCTACTGGATGACCTGGCGGCAAGCCATCGAGCTTGGCGGACAAGTCCGCAAGGGCGAGACCGCCGAGCCGAGCATCTACTTCAACAGCACGAAGAAGACTGCGATCGACCATGCAACGGGCGAGGAATCGTCAAAAACAATCCGCTTCATGCGCGCCTACAGCGTGTTCAACGCCTCTCAGATCGATGGCCTGCCGCCGCATTTCTATCCGGGCCCGGTGCCCGAAGCGCCGCCGACGCCTTCGCAGAAGGCCGCTGCGATCGAGCGCTTCTTCTCACCAGTTCCGGCTGACATACGCCTCGGCGGAGACCGCGCGTTCTACTCGCCGGGCGCTGATTATATTCAGCTTCCGCACCCCAATGTCTTCAACACCGAAGACGGGTTCGTGGCCACGAAAGCGCATGAACTCGGGCATTGGTCGGGCCATGCCTCGCGGCTCGCCCGCGAGTTTGGCAAGCGTTTCGGCGACAAGGCATACGCTTTCGAGGAGCTGGTGGCCGAGCAGGTGAGTGCCCGCATCTGCTACGAACTGGGCCTTCCGGCAGACCTCCACGAGAGCCATGCCAGTTACGTCTCGCACTGGCTGGAGATCCTCAAGGCCGACAAGACGGCGATCATCACCGCGGCTGCGAAGGCCGATCAGGCGTTCAACCATCTTGCGGCCTATTCGGGCTACCAGAGCGAACCTGTGGAGGATGAAGGGGAGGAAGCCGATGAAACGGCGCCAGTTCCGGCTTGTGCTTGAGCCAGCCCCCGAGGAGGTCGTTCGCCTCACCCAGCTTCACCGTTATGCCGGCGATGTTGCAGGCCGGGAGAGGGCGCCCATTGGCGGTGTGCTGGCTGAGTATATCGCAGGCCTGTTTCCCCAGAGGGATCCACGCCAGGTGGTGGACGGTCTTCTCGGCAAGGGGGACGCCGGTTGGTCACTTGGCACAGCTCCTGGTCAAGGCCGAACGCTCATCATCCAGACAACCGAGGCAGGCGCTGCGGTCTCGGCAGTTGCGCGAATCCTCGAACAGATTGCGCCGGGCACGCTCCTGCGACCGATGATCTACGAGCCGTTGCCGCTGCAGAACCCGAACGAACATCGTCGCAGCCTGCATTGAGGGAAGGGGGATGGAGCCATTGCATCTTGCAATGGAAAGGAAGCCTCATGTCCTGCGACATCGATTACCGTTACCGCCGCGCCCTCCAGCCCGACGGACTGACAACCTTCGAGAATGCGCTGCGAGCATTGAACGAGGCCGTCGATGATGTCCGCCTTGCAGGCCGGCAGGTTGCAAGCTGCCCGGCAGTGCTGCTCCTTACCCGCCACCTCCAGCGCATTGCCGACGGAAGGCCGACCGAATGTGAGGCAGACGACCAGTCGCTGCGGTCCCAGTGCATCGAACGCCTTGCCGAGCTCAAACACAGACCGGCGATCATTGCGCTGGTCAAACGCGGGATCGACTATCGTCCCGAAGAACTGCGCCATTACCGGCGCGAGGGCACGCGGGCGCTGCGCCAGATCGCAGCAGGGATCGGGCTCGAGCACGCCGATTACCGCATCAGCTATTACACCTCACAGGAACAGCTCGCGGGCGAGCATGTGCTGGAAGCCGACGGGATCTACGTCCGGATCAGCCCGGAAAGGTTCGGCGAGCCAGGTCTCGCCTGGCGCAACCCGTTATGGAAACCGCCTGGCGCGGTGATGCGCAAAGCGCCGATCACCGCCCTTGCAGACATTCCTGCACTGACGGCGCGGATCGCGCGCGAATTGAAGATCGCACCTCCGGCGCAGCCGGGGCTCATCTGAAGGAGAACACGCGTGGGCTGGCTTTACATGCACCGTGCCGGAATGGGGGGCTTCGACACTCCCAAGGCCTATCTCGACAATCAGCTCACATGGGAGCGCGAGAATGAAGAAACCGGCACCTTCGAAGGATGCCGGGTCATCAGAAGCGTGTCCACAACCGGGGCCTATTATGCAGCTGTCCAGCGCTATGGACCGAACAACCAGACCCACGCCATCTCCGCGGTGATCTGTCTGGTGCGCTGGAACCCCAAGGCCGCAGACGGCTACCTGTTCGGTTACAAGGACATGGATGAAAACTCCGGGCCGGTGGAGGCCGGGTGTCCCAGAAGTATCCTCGAGGAACTGGGACCAACCAATCACCCTTATGCCCTCGACTGGCGCAGCCGGTGCTACCGCCATCTGCGCCTCAAGGAACGCAAGATCGCCGATGGAGACATGATCCGGCTGCCTGAACCCATTAAGTTCACCGACGGGAGCGAACACGCGGAATTCAGGGTGACAAAGCGCGGCGCGAAGATTGAACTCAGCACGCCCGATGGCCGAGGCCGGTTCCGCATCAGCAGATTGATGGAGCGCCGGTTCGAAGTCGTGCCCCCCAAGCGTGCGCCGCGCACATTCTTCCCGGCAACGCCGTAACGCTCGGGAGGTGACCATGCTGCTTCAGAGCCTCGATCCCAGAAGGGCGATCCTGTGCGGACGCGCCAATGCCGAGCGCCTCGCCATTCGGATGACAGCAAATTCCGGGCAGAGCCATGCCGTGGTGAGGACAGACAGCAAGCTCCAGCCCTTCTGCGTTCTGCCGGCAGAAGAGGGCCTTCCCGGTGCGATCGAGCTTCAGGTTGTTGTCCTGTAGGCTATCTCGAACACATGGGCTCTTTCCCTTCATCACTTGTTCACGCTTGCAATTGTACCAATATCAGTACAACGTTCCGGGAAAGGATGAAGCCATGGATGTTATCACCTACTCAGAAGCGCGCGCCAATCTGAAAGGCATTATGGATCAAGTGGTCAGTGACCGGACACATGTCGTGGTCACGCGCCAGAAAGCAGAGTCGATCGTGATGGTCTCGCTCGAAGATTGGAACGCGATCGAGGAGACCATGTACCTCCTTTCGAACCGCACCAATGCCGACCGCCTACGGCAGTCGATCGAGCAACTGGATGGTCAAGGCGGCAATGAGCGCGGGCTGATCGAGCCTTGAAGCTGGTCTTTGCTGACAATGCCTGGGAGGATTATCTTCACTGGCAACAAGTCGATGACAAGGTTCTCACCCGGCTCAACGATCTCATCAAGGAATGCCAGCGAACACCTTTCAAAGGGACCGGAAAGCCTGAGCCTCTCAAAGGCTCCCTCGCAGGCTGGTGGTCGCGGCGGATCACCAAAGAAGACCGTCTGGTCTATCGCGTCACTGGCAAAGGAAACGAGCAACAGCTAGAGATTGCCCAATGCCGGTTTCACTATTGAACTGAGGCTCCTGGATGGAATCCGATCGCGGTGCGGACAATGGCGCGCGTGACCCGCGCACACTGATAGCGAAGCTGGGGACAACCGGCGATGAACTTGCACGCACGCTCGGTCTCGACAAAGATGATCCCCGCCGGATGGAGTCAGATGACATTCAGCGCCGCCTCGGCTCGATGATAGAGGTGCTCAGCAAGGTGGAACCGCGTTTCGGTTCTGTCATCATGGCCTATGCCTGGTACCGTTCTGAGGCGCTTTCCGGTTTTTCAGGCCAGACTGCGATGGAACTTGTACGCTGCGACCGCGTGCAGGACGTGCTGACTTATATTGCTGCCGTGGACGCAGGCGTGCATGCCTGAGCACCGCGATGGAACCGGAATATCTATTCCTCGATCATCCCTCCAAGGCCGGGATCGAGATACCACGATGGGCCTTCGGTAAAGTCGGCATTACGGGCAGGAACAGGGCCATCAGGCTCTGACGAGACGTAAGGGTTGACCATCGGCGCAGGGTGCTGGCCCGAGCGCAAAAGGTGCCCCGACATCTGGCACCGTGGCCCGAGGAGTCCGAAGAGCCATTCCAGATCGTCGAGCATCTGGACAACCCCGCGCCCTGCCAGCGCATAGTAGAGGCAGCGCTGATAGTCATCGCAATGGCAGGACAGGATCTGTGTCAGCCGAGACTTGGCATTGGGCAGGCCCTGAAACACGCCCTGCAAGGTCTCGTAGAGCTCGCGCGCCGAGTAATAGGCATCGAACGGCTCCACTCCGATCGAGGCATTGGCGAGCATGCGCTTGGTTGGGCGGCAATTCGGATCAAGCGCCGCGTCGCGCAGCGTGACATCGAGGTCGAACTTGCCGATATCAAAGACCTTGTTCATTATTTGTGGGCTCCTGCAGATTATGAACATACCGTGAACAAATGACAGGGTCAAGGCGTCACCATGCATGTGGCTGGTAGGTAAGGACACCACAGGAAAGACCGGCAGGGTCGCCATCAGCGACGAGCTGAAGGCTGCGCTGGTGCGGTGGTATACAGGCCGGGGCAGCGAGGCCGACCACCGCGCTTCGGTTTCACTGGTCTCGACCACGCGAGAGAACCACAAGTGGATCGCCTGCGATTGCCTTGGGGCAGAGCATCCGCCGCCGCTGATGAGCGCGGCCTATCTCAGTTTTCAGGAAACCTATTACCTCCGGCGTCTTACTTCGCGGCCAGGCCACGAGCCAGGATGCCCGTTTCATCTGCCGCAGGCGCCGCCGCGCATCCGCGAGACCGTGAAGGACTCGCTCTATGCCATCGGCCTTCCAAAAGGCCTATTCAGCGCACACCAGAAGGCACCGGAGAAGCTTGCACAGAGGCCAGAGGACATTGAGCCTGACGATCGCTCGCGCGGCGTCGCCATTCCGCGCCTTGGCAAGCTGCTCTGGCTGCTGCTCGAGCGCGCAGGCTCGAACATCCTGCGCGAATTACCGGCCACAGGCAGGCGCGCAGGCTCGATCAGCGAAGAAATGCGCCACCTCAAGCGCGCCGCTCAGGGCCTCGACATCGCGCCGGGCATCCAGCTGTCGGATCATCTCTACACCAACGCGATCGACTACGAGAAACGGCGGGTCCATGCCCGATTGCGGGCTGCCGCCGAGACCTGGCCGTCCGAGTTTGCACCGCAGGCCTTTCTGCTTCTCGAAGCAAGCGAGGTCACATCGAGCGAGGTGGTGACGGGGCTCGGAACTGTCGAAATCCGCAATCGCATCCAGCACACCGGGATCATCCGGGCCGAGGTCGAGCCACCCTTTCTCGTGCTTGCCGTCGTCGGCGAGCATAGTCGGCGCGAAGGATACCTGGCGCTGCGCGCCTATGCCCAGCCTGTCTTCAGCGGAAACCAGTTCGTGCCCGCCGAGCGCGACCATGATCGCGACGTGCTGCGCGCGCTCCAACAGGCCCAGTATGAATTGCGCCGCCTCGGTGTCAGGATGGCGGTCAAGAAGGTCCTCTTTGACATCACGCTGGCTGCTGGGTCGGCGAGGCCGGATTTCCTGGTGGCGCTGCTCGATGAGCATAGCGGGGTGGAGTGCAAGTTCGCACTCCAGATCCTGCAGTCGGATGATGCTGACTATCTTAAGCTGCGCAGCATCGAGCGCGAGCGTCTCGGTCAGGCCGGGCTTGTCGTATCCATGGCCGTCAGCAGCGTGACGCCTGAGGCAATTATCAGCGAAGCCCGCCGCATTCTCGAGTGAAGGGGAGGGGGAGAATGTGAGCGAACCTGAAGAAGGAGAGTTCGCTCATGACATGCTTTGCTCCCTCGCCGCGCCCATCGACATCGATCTGGGGTGCTGTCCAACAGGCCGATCAGCTTGGCCCCGGGATTTGGTCGGTGATGACCGCCAGCCACGGGGGCATCATTCTGTCCGATCAGAGACAGGCCGCCATGCCAGCGGCGCTAACGATCGAGGGCGCTTCCTACGAGGAAGACTGCGACTGGGCGCTGCCGATCCTTGCCTTCACCAGCGAGCTTGGAGGGCAGGGCTCCTGCTCCGCGGGCTTCCTGCAGCTTGCCCGCGATACCGCCAAATGTTGGCATCCGGACCGCTTCAGCGCCTTTACCGGCGAGGCCGTCGAGGAGAATGCCTCCACGATCCTGCGGACGCGTAAGGCCTACATCGCCGCGATCGGCGAATTCTGCACGACCAGCGCCTGGGGCGATTGGGCCGAATGGGTGCCGGAAGGCAAAGTCGGCGTGATTGCCCGACAAGTCGAGGGCGTCGATCACCTTGGCCGGCCAACCTATGGCGAGGCCGAAGTCTGCGCGCTCATTGCCAAGGACCTCTACGCCGCGCGCGGCGAGGTTACGGCGCTGCGCGATACGGCGCACGAGATCATCCCCACGCCCGAGGATCTGCGGCCGAAGCGCATGGGCTGATCGATACCATCGAACCGGGCTTCGTTCGGCAGAAGTTGTAGACTTTGCAATATAGTCATTGTATATGACCAGTCACAACACCTGACTATAGGAATATCAGATGCGAGCTGAAACCTACGGCGCGGCAGACTTCAAGGCCAACTGCCTCGCAATCCTCGACCGACTGGCACGCCGTGATCTTGATCAGGTGACCATCACCAAGCGAGGCCACGCCGTCGCCGTTTTAACGCCTCCACCCAGCATGGCCGACGCCGTTAAGGCGCTGCACGGTTTTATGTCTGGCTCCGTGAGCATTCCCGAAGGGTTTGACCTCCTCTCACCGGTGCTTGATGAGCCGTTGGGTGCAAGCGAAGGCGTGTTGCACGGGTGATGACGAAGAAGAAACCCTCCGCTTTGCCCAGTTCTGTCCTGCTTGATACGTGTGCGGTTATCTGGCTCGCCAATGGTGATCCGCTTGCCCAAGAGGCGCTAGCGGCCATTTCACATGCCGCGCTGGCAGAAGGCGTGTTCGTGTCACCCGCATCGGCTTGGGAGGTGGGATTGTTGAGCCGTGTGCGCAGCGGTAACGTTCCAGCGCTGACGTTCTTTCCCGACCCGCAAAGCTGGTTTGCGCGGTTCATGGCCGGTCCCGGCATCAAGGAAGCGCCGCTCCTTCCCGAAATTGCGATTGCGTCCTCGCATCTGCCTGATCCCTTGCACGGCGACCCTGCCGACAGGTTCGTCATCGCTACAGCACGGCACCATCAAATCCCCATCATCACGCGCGACCGCAAGATCGCCGACTATGCGGCCCAAGGTCATGTAAACGTTATCGCTTGTTGAGCTTTTGGCTCCAGGCCTGCGTTCAAACGACTTTGCCGTACAACTCGATCTGCCGACGGTCGCAGATGGTCTCCACGCGATCTATCTAATGTCCAAGGCACACGGGTGTCTCGGCCACGTGAGTTGCTCGCGTGGTCCGAAGGGCCCCAGCTCCGGCCATGCATCGATCCGCCGATCTGAAGGGGAGGGGGAGGGGAAGGGCGAACCAGTGCGATGAAGGACCCTTTGCCATGAACACGACAGTCATCCGTCCCAGCGTCAGCCCGAAGACGATCACCAA
>FWWM01001595.1_pt1 | contig 41173 bp, 42 predicted proteins | sample 2228351 | NCBI WGS metagenome assembly FWWM01 (sample SAMEA103939774, study PRJEB20133) | metagenome
TGCCGTCGGTGCACGGCCGGGTCGCGTAAGGGCGCTACAGCAGGACCTTCTTCGGGGCCGCCCCGGGAGTCCGGCGGAAATTGTGCACGAGATAGCGCTTGAAGTTGCCTTCGGCGACTTCCTCGATGCGAGCGCGGGCGGGGTCCGACAATCGCTCATCTACCGAGCGCGCAAACGTCGCGTATGCGTCGTGGGTTTCGGGCGTGATGGCGAACAGGTCGGTCGCGTGCACCGCGGTGTGGAGCTGACGCTCGCATAGAGCCAGCAGCCAGCCGATGAGGATCTCGGCCCATCCCAGATGGAAGGCGTGATCGTCGAAGGCATAGGCGAGACGCAGGTTGTTGGACTCAGGTCCGGTGATGAGCGTCGTCGCGCCGAAATTGGGGCGTCCGAGGTCCGCCGCCGGGCGGTACACCGAACGCAGCCGCTCGTCAGCGGCGAGCGTCTCTCCGGCGAAGTAGTGGCCCAGGCCGAACTCGAACGCCTTGAACCCCTGGTGCGGACGGAGCGACGTGAGCAGCCACTCGCGGTACAGGTCCATTTCCTGGGCATACAACTGACGCTGGGCGGCCAGGCACTCGCAGGCCGTGCGGATCAGGGGCAGCGCTTGTCCGTATGACCCGCGCATCGCCAGCAGCAGGGCGTCCGCCATCGCCGAGAACGTACGGGACCACAGGGAGACCATCGCCGCGTACGGATGCGTGCGAAACCGCGATCCCGAGGATGCCGTGAGGATCGCGAGCTGGAGGTTCATGCCCTCTTCGAAGAGCCGCACGTCCGCTCCGAGGGAGAACTGGGTCTGGCGATACGCGTCTTGCACCTGTGGCGATGCGTCCGCCGGCTTCGGCGGCAACTCGTACCGCGAGGGCATCGGGATCGCGGATACGCGCTGTGGCGGCGTGGGCAGGGGACCGGGGCGTTCGTCGTTCATCGGGGATATTCTACGCGCGCGGTCGCTTGGCCTTCACCGGAACGCGAAAGGCGTTCCACCCCGCGTACTGTGCCGCCTCGCCCAGCTCTTCCTCGATCCGCAACAGCCGGTTGTACTTCGCCGTCCGCTCGCCTCGGGCTGGCGCCCCCGTCTTGATCTGTCCGACGCCGGTGGCGACCACGAGGTCGGCGATGGTGGTGTCCTCGGTTTCCCCCGAGCGGTGTGAGACGATAGCGGCCCATCCAGCCGCCTTCGCCATGTCGATGGCGCGGAGGGTCTCCGTGAGCGTCCCGATCTGGTTGACCTTGATCAGGATCGCGTTCGAAGCGCGCTCGTCGATACCGCGCCGCAGCCGCTCGACGTTCGTCACGTAAAGGTCGTCGCCCACGAGTTGCGTCGTGTCTCCGAGTCGCTGGGTGAGTGCTCTCCACCCGTCCCAATCGTCCTCTGCCATCCCGTCCTCGATGCTCACGATGGGATAGCGCCGTCGCCAGTCCTCCCAGAGGGACACGAGCTCGTCCGGCGCGACGTCCCGGCCCTCGCGAGCGAGACGATACCGACCGTTTTCGTAGAGCTCGCTGGTGGCGGGGTCGAGGGCGATCACGAGATCCTTGCCCGGCCGATATCCGGCGCGCTGGATGGCCTCGAGAAGCAGCTCGACCGCGGCCTCGTTCGTGGGGAGCGATGGGGCGAAGCCGCCTTCGTCGCCCACGTTGGTCGGCTGACCGCGCTCCTTGAGGATCGCTGCCAGGGCGTGGTACGTCTCCGCCGCCCAGCGCAGGCCTTCGCGAAACGACGGCGCGCCCACGGGCATGATCATGAATTCCTGGAAATCGGTGGACTCGGACGCGTGCTTGCCGCCGTTGAGGATGTTGCACATGGGCACGGGCAAGATCCGCGCGGAGGCTCCCCCGAGGTAGCGGTACAGCGGCTCGTGCTCCGCAGCAGCGGCCGCGTGTGCGACCGCGAGCGAGACACCCAGAATGGCGTTGGCCCCGAGACGTGACTTGTCCGGCGTACCGTCGAGCTCGATGAGCCGCTCATCGATGCCGACCTGGTCGACGGCGGGCATGCCGATGATGGCGCGGGCGACCTCGCCGTTCACGTGCTCGACGGCTTTGAGGACGCCCTTCCCACCGTAGCGCTTCGGGTCGCCGTCTCGCAGTTCGAGCGCCTCGTGCGTTCCCGTCGAAGCGCCGGACGGGACGGCCGCCCGTCCGAACGCCCCGCTCGAGAGGCGGACGTCGACCTCGATGGTGGGGTTGCCTCGCGAATCGAGGATTTCGCGCGCGTGAACTTGGGCGATCTGCACGGAACGCGTCTCCTTCTCTGGAGCGTAGAAACGTCAGGCGCCCGGCGTGATGACCATGAACGAGCCCGTCGCGGTCGCGACCAAGCGTCCCGTATCGTCGCGGACCCTGGACTCGAGAAACACGATGTGGCGCCCCTTCTTCACCACGTGCGTCTCGCAGTGCAGTGTGCCGCCGCGGACGGACGCCAGGTAGCTCATCTTGATCTCGATGGTGGCGCAATACTGGCCGGCTTCCACGACTGACATCGTGGCGGCGCCCATGCTGTAGTCGACCATGGTGTAGACGGCCCCGCCGTGGAGCACGCCGTTGGGATTCAAGAGGTCGGGCTGCACGTCGAGCTCGTAGAGGGCGCGGCCCTCGCCGCTGGACACGTGCCTGATGTGCAGCAGATCTGCGATGGGCCCCGGGCTGTCGCCGGGCTGCCGGGCCGGACGCTCCTGGCCCATGCGCATCATGGACCCGACCCAGCCGGCTACCAGGGCGAGGCGATCGTCGGGCAGCTCGTCCAGGTACCGATGCAACCGCTCGCGAGGCGACTCGGCGTCAGCCACGGGCGCGCTCCCGTTCCCTCCGGGCGCGGGCGGCCTCGAGCGTGAGGCGCACCGCCTCCTCCGCCGTCTCCGCGCGAAGGATGCGCTCGTCCTCGTGTCCGTTGGTCGAGAAGCGCCACGTGCGGACGCCGATCACCGGAACACCGAACGTCAGTGCGTGGGCGATTTCCGATAGCGTGCCATAGGCGCCCCCGATGGCGATCACGGCGTCGCCGGAGAGGACGACGATGGGGTTGCGGGCGAAGCCGATGCCCGTGACGATAGGGAACTCGACATAAGGATTCATGTCCGAGCGGTCAGCGCCCGGGAGGATACCGATCGTGTGGCCGCCCTCGCTGCGCGCGCCCTTACATACGGCCTCCATGACGCCCCAGCGTCCGCCACAGACGACGGTGCAGCCGTTACGCGCCAGAAGCCTGCCGACCTCCTCGGCGATGGCCAGCAGGTCCGGAGGCGCCGTATTGCCGCCGATGACGGAGATGAGCATCGGAACTCGATTGTAGCGACGGTGTCGGTGAAGGGGTAGCGGGGTCGCTGCTGCCACTCGCCGGGTCCGGAACGCTGGTGGCGGGCGCCCGGGGACTCGACTCATGCGTCCCCGTCAATCCCGGGCGTGGTACGCCTCTACGACCTCGGCATACAGGGCCGCGGTCTGGACAGCGGTCTGGCGCCAGGAGAATCGCTCGACGATGCGGCGACGTCCCGCTGCGCCCATCGCCAGGCGGCGTGGCTCATCGGGCAGCAGCGCTTCGATGGCGTTCGCGACTGCCTCGGCGTCGCCAGGACGGACGAGCAGCCCGGTCTCGCCGTCCGCGATGATCTCCGGAAAGGCGCCAGCCGTGGTCGCGATGACCGGCGTACCGCAAGCCATCGCCTCGGCTGCGGGGAGGCCGAACCCTTCGTACAACGACGGCGAGACGACGAGCTGGGCGCGGTTGTACGCCAGCACCAGATCCTCGACGCTGAGACGTCCGGTAAAGGTCACTCGATCCTCGATACCGAGCTCACGCACCATTCGAGGCGCCATCTCCGCGTTGGGACGGTCGACGAACGTGAGATGACAGTCGACCCCGCGCGCCTTCAATATGGCCATGGCCTCGAGCAAGTATCGGGCCCCTTTGTTCCGGTCGTCCGAATTTCCGACGTAGAGCAGCGAGCCTGGGCGTTTGGCCACTTCGAGGGGACGGAACCTCTCCACGTCGACACCGTCGTGGATGACGCGCACGCGTTCACGTGGCAGGCGGAAGGTCGCGCAGACGGACTCCGCGGACGGTCCCGAGCCCGTGATGATGCGATCCATCCGCCGGGCGACGATCTCCTGCATCCAGAAGGGATAGAACACGATCTTGCGGATCTGTTGCTTCCATGTGGGAGCTTGTCGGACCTGGTTCGCCCGGTCGATCTGCAGGGGATGGTGGATGTTGGACACGACCGGCATCCCCGATGCCTTGATGGCCAGCGTCCCGTATCCCAGCACCTGCACGTCGTGGACGATGTCGAACCGATGGACCGGCTGGAGTCGCCGCCAGAGGTCGAACGCCCGCCACGAGAACGCGGACATGACGGAGAACATGCCCATGCGTGACGTCGCGAGCTCGTAAAAGTTGAGGGGCGCAAAGAAGCTGCGGACGGGCCGGCCGTAAAACCAGGCGCGCCCCGTCTCCAACAAGCGATAGACGCTGTACGATGGCACCTTGTGGACGATCACGCCCTCGTCTACGTCAGGCCACGGAGGGCCGACGATGAGGTGCACCTCGTGTCCCAGGCGTACGAGCTCTCGGGTGAGGTGATGGGTGTACACGCCCTGGCCGCCCGAGAACATGTTGCCCTGGTGGAGTTGCACGCAGACCTTCACGCCCGGAAGCGTAGCAAATTGGTCCGGTTCCAGGTCCTACGTGCCGGGTTCGCGCGAAGTGCAGCGCCTGCCCACCAGCTCGCGGTACAGGGCCTCGGTCTTGCGGGCGCACTCACGCCAGGTGAACAGCTTCTCGACACGCGCACGGCCGGCGGCGCCCATTGCCTTCGCCCGAGGGAAGTCGTCCAGGAGCGTTCGGATGGCGTGCGCGAGCGCCGCGGCGTCGCCGGGAGGCACCAAGAGACCGGTCACGCCGTCCTCGACGACCTCCGGTAGCGCCCCGGCGGTGGTGGCGACGACCGCGGTGCCGCAGGCGCCGGCTTCGCAGGCAGGGAGGCCGAAGCCCTCGTACAACGACGGCGACACGAGCAGGTGGGCCCGGTTGAGCAACCGAACGAGCTGTTCCGTCGACAGGAAGCCGCTGTACTCCACCATCCGTCGCAGTCCGAGACGCCATACCTCACCCGGCACCCATGACAGGTCCTTCTCCTTGCGTCCTACCATGACGAGACGGAAGTCGGTCTCTGCCTGGAGCTGCGCGAGCGCGTCGAGGAGGTAGCGCGCCCCCTTGTTCCGATCCTCCGCGTTCCCCGCGAACACGATGAGACCGGGCTCCTTCTCGACGTCCGGGAGCGGGCGAAAGACATCGGTGTCGACACCGTCGTAGATGGCGACGATGCGCTCCTTCGGGATGCCCATGACCTCGGCGACGGAATCGCGCGAGTTCGCTGACCCCGTGATGATGCGGTCCAGTCGGTTCGCGACCCAGGGCTGCATCCGGTCCGGGTACCACAGGAGTCGGCTCACGACGCGGCCCAACGAACGGGCCTCGCGGATGCTGTTCGCGCGGTCGATCTGCAACGGATGATGGACGTTCGCGACGACCGGCCGGTCAGGCCGTGCCGCCTTGATGAGGGCCACGCCATACCCGAGCGTCTGGTTGTCGTGGACCAGATCGAAGGGGCCTGTCTCACGTTCGAGCTCGGCCAGCTTTCGATACGCTCGGAAGCTGAAGGTGTTGAGCAGTGAGGCGAACGAGACGCGTGTGGAGGCGAACTCCCAGAGGTTCAGGGGATGGAAGAACTCCCACACGTTGTCGTGATAGGCCAATTCATCGCGTCCCTCGAGGAAGGCCCAGAAGCTGAACGTCTTGAGTCGATGATGGACGACGCCGTCTTCGAGATCGGGGTACGGGCGTCCGGAGATCACGTGAACCTGGTGACCCATGCGGGCGAGCTCACCGGTGACGTAGCGCAGGTAGACGCCTTGCCCGCCCGACCACATCGAGCCCTGGTACATCAAGAACGCGATTCTCATGGAACGCGCGTCGTGGGCGACGTGACGGGCGCGGGAACGTCGGTCGTGTGCTCCTCAGCGTAGTGCCGGGCGGTTCCCAGCAACAGGTACAGCCCGGCGGGCAGCGTCAGATCGAGGTCGGTCCAGTGGTAGGGCGTCGTGCGCGCCAGGTCGGCCCCTGTGAGCGATTCGGCCGCGCGGACGAGCGCCTCGAACGCCCTTCTCGAGCGATCGAGGATCTCCGTCCAGGGCTGCGCGCGGCCCTGCGTGAACGACCGGGCATTGAACTCGTCGACCGATGCGAACGGTCCGTCGGGGTGGCCCTCGAGCCAAAGGATGCCCGGAGCGACGACGCCCTGGGCGATCTCACCGAGCGCCGCCGCGGTCCACTCGTCCCACATCGCCAGATGCCAGACGACCTCCTTGGCCGAAAGACCGTTCGGTCCGGGTGCCGATGCCTGCTCCTCCGTGAGCGCCTCGACCGCGCTCACGAACGCAAATCGAGCGCTTCGTAGCGTCTCGAGGGCACGGCGCTTCTGGGCCTCCGGCGCCTGCCGCACGATCTCGGCAACCTCTTCGGCAAACGTGCGCGGAGGTGGCGCTGTGGCCGCGACTGTGTCGTCGGCTTCTTCAGCCCGCCTGGCGCCTGGCTTTCGGGCGTAGACCACAATGCTCTTCGGCAGCAAGCGGTTCGCCACGTCGTCGAGGCCGTTCATGAGCGCGGACGCCCGCGTCTTCGGTGAATCGAGGAAGCGGCGCAGCGCCCGGGCGACGGGGCTGAGCTCTCCCCAGTCCTCATGTAGCAGGACGTGCACGAGCCAGTACACCGTCTCGAGACCGTGGCGATACCGCACTGCGTACGGCATGAGGCCGCCCGCGCGAAGCAGGTTCACGATGTCGCGGCGACGGTAGATGCGGACGTGACCACCGACTGCTGTGACGTACTCCTCGGAGAGGCGCCAGAGGAGCCGTTCGCTGTATTCATCGGGCACGCTGACCGCGAGCACGCCGCCGGGCTTGAGGACCCGTGTGAGCTCTCGGACCAGCGCGGCGTCGTCGGGGACATGCTCGAGCGTCTCCGTGCAGATGACGCGGTCGAAGGCCTCGGACCGGAATGGCAGGCGCTCGCCAGCAGAGTACACCCAGTGGACCCGACCCTGGACCTCGCGCTTGCGGCGCATGAGTTCCAGGATGTAGCGGCCTTTCAGGATGTCGTTCGGCGACAGGTCAGTGCCCACGATGTTCAGGGGTCGGCGTGCCAGTTCGAGCACGTGGCGGCCCGTGCCGCAGCCCACGTCGAGCACGCGATCGCCGCACCGCAGGTCCATGAGGGCGGGGTCGACGGACTGGAAGCGGTCGAGCATCTCACGCCCCCGCTGAGGGTTCGGCCGGCGCGGCTTCGAGGTTGGGCGATACCCGGGAGGTCGGCCTGCGCCCGTCGCCGCCCGACTTCCGCGCGTAGAGGATGAGATCCTTGCCCACGACCAGGTTCAGGGTCGCCTCGATCCGCTCCAGAATGGGGATGCGGAGCCGATGGTGCCAGTTGATGAACTTGAACACGACCTTGGGAAGTAGCGCCTGCTCGTTGTCCTTCCCGAAGGTGCAGCGCAGGAACCAATAGAGGGCCTGAAAGGCGTGGCGGCGGCGTTCCAGGTGCGGCGGCATGCCTTGCTGCGTCAGCAGGCTCGCCATTTCGCCGGGCCGATAGCGCCGCACGTGGCCGCCCGGCGTGTGCCAGTAGCCCCACGACAGCGTCCAGAAGAGCGTCTCCGGCCAGTACGCGGGCACACTCACGCAGATGTCGGCGCCGGGCCGCGCTACGCGGTCGATCTCGCGAATCGCCGCGCGGTCGTCCGGTACGTGCTCGAGGGTCTCGGTGCATATGACCTTGTCGAAGACGCCGTCGCGGAACGGCAGGCGCTGCGCATCCGCGAGGATAAAATCGGCGACGCCTCGGACCTGCCCTTTGCGTTCGAGGTCGGCGAGCATGTAGCGGGCCTTGCGCAGGTCGTCCAGCACGACGTCGACGCCGACGACACGTGCAGGCCACCGGGCCGCCTCCAGCGAATGCCGACCGTTCCCACAACCCAGGTCCAGGAGACGCTCGCCCGGCTGGATGCGGAAGTGCCTCCGGAAGTCGACGTTGACGATATTGTCGGGCACGATGGCGGCTCCTACCCGGCGGCGGCGGTGGCCGGTCCAGCGAACGTTCGCGGACGTGGCCGCGCTTCATCATAGACGGCGAGCGTCTGTTCCGCTGCCGTGCGCCAACTGAAACGCTCCACAATAGCGCGACGTCCGGCGGCGCCCAGCCGCTCGCGCAGGTCCGGCGAGTCGAGCATGCGCCGGATGGCCTCGGCCAGCGCCTGTGCGTCACCGGGTGGCACCATCCAGCCAGTGGTTCCGTGGTCGATGATCTCGGGGAACGCCCCTCCTGTGGTGGCCACGATCGGGCGTCCGCACGCCATGGCTTCAGCAGCGGGCAGCCCGAAGCCCTCGTAGAGCGACGGCGATACCACCAGCTCGGCTTCGTTGTACAGCTCCACCAGCCGTTCCGTGCTCACCCGGCCCGCGAAGTCGACGCGCGAGCTCAGGCCCAGAGCGCGCACCATTTCGGGCGCCAACTTGAGGTTCCAGCGGAAGTTGTCGACCAGCGTGAGGCGAAACTCCCGCTCGTCCTTGAGGATGCCGAGCGCCTCGAAGAGGTATCGCGCTCCCTTGTTGCGATCCTCGGTATTCCCCACGTAGAGAATGTGGCCGGGCTTCGGACGTACGCCCTCGAGTGGACGGAACGTCTCCGTATCGATGCCGTTGTACACGATGCGCACGCGCTCGGGGTCGAGTCGGAAGGCGTCGATGACCGAACGTGCGGACGTCTTCGAGACCACGATGACCCTGGGCAGCCGCCGTGCGACCACCTCCTGCATGATCCAGGGCGACCAGACGATCCGTCGCGCTTTCTCGTAGAGCGATCCCGCCTGGCGCAGGCCGTTCTTGAGGTCGATCGACAGCGGGTGGTGGATGGTGGCGACGACCGGGAATCCCGATTTCTGCATCGCCCAGATGCCGTAGCTCAGCGTCTGGTTGTCGTGCACGACGTCGAACCGGTGATGTGCCGACAGCTCCCGCAACTTGAAGTACGCCCGGATGCTGAAATTCGTGAGCAGGGAGGACAAGGCGATGCGCGTCGACACGAACTCGTAAAAGTTCACCGGGTGGAAGTGGCTCAGAGGATGGCGCCCGTGGACCCACTCCTTCTTGTAGTGGTGGTATGTCCAGTAGCTGTCGTCGTGGATGGGATGGAGGGTGACGCCCTCATCCAGTCTGGGGAAGGGCGCCCCCGCGATGACGTGGACGTCGTGCCCCATACGGGCTAGCTCACGGGTCAGGTAGTACAGGTAGACGCCCTGCCCGCCCGAGTACATGTTCCCTTGATACATGGTGAAGCAAATGTTCATCTGGCGCCGTATCTTACTGTAGGCGGAATCGGGGGTCCAGGCGAACGGCCCAGTTCACAGGTCTGCCCCGCGCCGCGGTCCGTCTCCGCGACGCCTGGTAACGCCCGCGCAGCGCCGCTGCGTGCTGCCCCACTGCCGCGTGAGTCACGTCACTTCCCTCACCTTTTGGTAACCCTACGTTTGAGGCAATGCTCTAGTTCGGTAGCCCTTCACGTGAGGGCGATCGGTCTCTTGACAAGGATCTGGGGCGGGCCTATATATGGGCCACGCTCGAGCCTGGCGCTGCCGGGCTCGAAGGGGGCAGCGTGCTCGCGCAGCCGCTCCGATCGGGAGTCGTCGCCGGTGCAGCAATACATCCTGCAACGCCTGCTGCTCAACATTCCCGTCGTCTTTCTCGTCATTACCATCGTCTTCCTGACGAGCCGGGTGCGCCCGGACTTCGCCGAGCAACGCGCTGCCCAGGGCATGTCGAGCACTCAGGACTACGAGGCCGCGCTGGCGGCGATCCGGCGTGAGCTGGGCACCGACAAACCCCTCTGGGAGCAGTACGTCCGGTACATCGGCAACACGTTGCGAGGCGACTTCGGGAAGTCGTTCATCACCGGACACTCCGTGACCTCCGAACTCAGCGATCGGCTGCTGCCCTCCATCGAGCTGGGGATCCTGCAGATTCTCATCGCTCTGGGCCTCAGCCTGCCCATTGGTATCATCTCGGCCGTCCGGCAGGACACCTGGATCGACTACGTCTTACGGTTCGGGGCCGTCCTGGGCCTGGCGATCCCGTCCTTCTATCTGGGCACGCTCCTGCTCTTGATTTCGACGAAGCTCGTCGGTTGGACGCCGCCGCTCGTTCCGACGGCATACCGTGAGCTCTGGGAAGACCCCGTGGCGAACCTGAAGATGATGGTGCTGCCCGCTATCGCCGGGGGATTCGCCTCCGCCGCCGTCATCATGCGGCTCCTGCGCTCGCAGCTTCTGGAGGTCTTGCGTCAGGACTACGTTCGTACGGCGTGGGCGAAAGGCCTCCGCGAACGCACCATCGTCCTGCGCCACGCCCTGCGCAATGCGCTCATCCCTGTCGTCACCATCCTCGGTCTGCTCGTCGGCATTCTGTTCGGGGGCAACGTCGTGCTGGAGAGCATGTTCTCCGTGCCGGGAGCGGGCCAGTTCCTGGTGATCTCGTTGCGACAGAACGACTTCCCGGTCGTCCAGGGGGTCGTTCTCATCATCGCCATCGTGCTGGTGCTGACGAATCTCGTGGTCGACCTCGCGTACGCCTGGCTCGACCCACGCATCCGGTACGGGTAGGTCGTGAGGAGCGATGTCGGCAGAGGCCATCGGTAGCGGTTCCGCGGTCGGCGCCTTCCCGCTCGTCGACGAGGTCGAAGAGCGGCGGCGTCCAGGAGCGATGCGCCTCGCGCTGAGGCTCGCGGTCCGCAAGCCGCTGGGCACATTCGGTGCGCTCATCATCGTGGTCTTGGTCGTCATGGCGGTGGCCGCGCCCCTGGTCGGGCGCTACGACCCCACCCAGTCGTTTCAGCGCAGGAACCCCAACTACAACCCGGCCTCGACCAACCTGCTGAGCAGCGACCGCGACCAGTTCGTGCTGGACGCGAAGGGAGCGCCGAGCCTGAAGCACTGGCTGGGGACGGACGATGCGGGGCGCGACATCTGGTCCCGCATCGTCTGGGGCACGCGTCGCTCGCTGGGTATCGGCATCTCGGCGCTGCTGGTGGCCCTGGGCGTGGGGTCGGCGCTGGGCATCGTGTCGGCCTACTTCGGCGGCAAGCTGGACACGTTCCTGCAGCGCTTTCTCGATGGACTGCAGGCGTTCCCCGCGCTCCTCATCCTCATCCTGGTCGCGAGCGCGTTCGAGTTGTCCTTGCGCAACTTCATCCTGGCGCTAGGGTTCGTCGGCATCACCCAGGTGTCCCGCATCGTCCGGGGCACGGTCCTCGCCCTGCGGGAGATGCCCTTCGTGGAGGCGGCGCGCGTGCTCGGCGCGTCGGACCTGCGCACGATGGTCAGGCACATCCTTCCGAACACGGTGGCGCCGATCATCGTCGTGTTCACCATCGGGCTCGGCTCGGTCATCATCGCCGAGGCCAGCCTGTCGTTCCTGGCGTTGGCGCCGCCCGGCGTGTCGTGGGGCGAGATGCTCAACTCGGGCCGGAACTTCATCTACACGTCGCCGTGGCAGGCGGTGTTCAGCGGTCTTGCCATCACCCTGGCCGTGCTCGCGTTCAACCTGCTCGGCGACGCATTGCGGGACATCCTGGACCCGCGCCTGCGGGTCTAGGCAACGATACCCGGCCGGCGAACGGAATCGTCGGCGGACACCGGCTGGAGACGGGCTCCGGCGGGAAGCGTCGGGGCAACCTGTGAAAGGGGGAAGGCTCCGCATGCGAAACCTCAACTATTGGGAGCGACTACAACGGGCGCGGCTCACGCGGCGGCGCCTGCTCGGCGGCGCGGCAGCGCTCGGAGCAGGGGCCGCTGGTCTCGCCATCGCCGGGTGCGGAGGCGGTGAGGAGGAAGGAGAGGCGGGGCCGACGCCGACGCCGAGCCTCACCCAAAACCAACCCGCCCAGACGCGCGGCGGCATCTTCCGCTCGTTCACGTTCGACGCCCTGGCCCTAGACACCTACGACCCGCACCAGACGCAGTTCGGGCCCATGTACAACATGCACTCCTGCGTCTTCAGCAAAATCCTCCAGTACGACAGTGACATCGACCAGATCATGAGCCCGGACCTCGCTGACGGTATGCCGGAGCAGGTCGACGAGCTGACGTACGTGATCCGGTTGCGCAAGGGCGTGAAGTTCCATGACTCGCCGCGCGCGCGCCAGAACTTCCCGTCCGTGGCCGGCCGCGAGCTCACTGCGGAAGATGTCCGCTTCAGCATCGAGCGGCAGATCAACGAAAACAGCCCGCAGAAGGCGCTCTACTACCGGGCGGGCCACTGGAAATCCATCGACACGCTGGAAGTGGTGGATCCCTATACCATCCGTGTCAAGACAAGGGCGCCGACCGCGCCCTTCCTACACTTCCTCGCGGATCGCAACGCCCACATCGTCGCCAAGGAAACAGTGGACGCGAACGACACCATGAACTCCGACAAGGCGATGATCGGGACCGGCCCGTTCTTCCTCGAGGAATTCAAGGCGGTGGAGGTGGTGAAGGTCCGGCGCAACCCCGATTGGTTCGCGAAGGACGACAGACCCGACCTCGGGCTCGACCGCCCGTTTCTCGATGGCTACGACTCGTTGTGGACGCCGCAGAGCGACTCGACGCAGGAGCAGGCGCTCCTCTCGCGTCAGGTCGATGGCACCGGGTTCGAGGATGACAGCAATACCATGCGGGTCCTCAACGAGAATACGGGCAAGCTCGTGTTGCAGGAGGCGGGCACGGCCGGTTGGCTCAACAGCCGCCTCTGGCTGTCGAGCAAGTCGCCGTTCCAGGACTTCCGGCTGCGCAAGGCACTCCACCTCGCAGTCGACCGCAAGACGTTGGGCGAACAGCTCTTCCCGGCGGCTCCCGGTCAGCGCGGGTTCCTCGTGTGTGGCCCCGTGGCGTGGCCGATGCATCTGTGGGCGTTGCCGCAGACGGAACTCGAGGCCCGTCCGGGCTATCGCTCGGATCCGGCTGGACGTGAAGAGGACATCGCCGAGGCGCGAAGGTTGTGGCAGGAGGCGGGCGGTCCTTCCACGATCCGGATCGTCTTCGCTGGCGTGCCCAACTACATCCCGCAGAAGGCGTTGCCGGAGATGAAGCGCCAGCTTCAGGAGTTTTTGGGCGTCACCGTGCAGGATGAGGTCGACGCAACGGGCTACACGACGCTGGCGCAATGTCTGCTTCGCAACACGGCCGACGCGGACGAGGGAACCTGCGTCTTCACCTGGGGTTTCGACAACGGCTGGATCGACCTCGACGACTGGGTGTACCCGTACTTCCACACGGGTGGCACCAAGAACTCGTTCCTGCTCTCGGACCCGAAGCTCGACGAGATGTTGGACGCGCAGCGGGCCGAGTTCGACTACGAACGCCGGCGGCAGATCGGGTTCGACATTCAGAATTATCTGCTCGACAACGTCCTGTGCCGGCTCGACTACTTCGCTCCGGCCGGTCGCAGCCTGCTGTGGAGCTACGTGAAGAACTCCTTCACGGCGTCCTGGTTCGGGCACAACTACCTGTTCGCCAACGTCTGGCTCGACCAGAATGACCCGAACTACGCCGGCCGGCCCGCATAGCCGCGTCGCGCAGCAATCGGTCGAGAGGCGCCCGCTCGGGCGCCTCTCGTCATTGAAGCTTGCTCGCCATCCTTTCGAGCGCGTACGCTGGCGCCGCCCGAAGCGAGCGATGCCGTACGCGACGGTCAACGGAGTCGAACTGTACTACGAAGTCCACGGCCAGGGACCGGCGCTCGTCTTCGCCCACGGCGCCGGCGGCAACCACCTGAGCTGGTGGCGACAGGTGCCGCACTTCTCACGCGGCTACCGGTGCATCGTCTTCGACCACCGGCACTTCGGCCTGTCGCGGGCGTCCGAGCCCACACCCGAGAGCCGGATGCAATTCGCCGAGGACCTGCGAGCACTCCTCGACCATCTCGGTATCGCTGAGGTCCTGCTGGTGGCGCAATCGATGGGCGGCCGAACTGCGGTCGGCTTCACGCTCCGGAACCCCGGGCGCGTGCGCGCACTGGTGCTCGCGGGCACCAACGGTGGCGCCGTAAGCGATGAGCTTCGCGTGGCGCAAGAGCGTCATCGATCGAGTGCCGACGGACGCGGGAGCGTGCGGGAGCGCGCGCTCTCACCGCGCTTTCGACGGGACCATCCTCACCTAGCCCTCTTGTACCGAATGATCGGCCGCTTGAATCCGCCGCGGCCTCGGGATTTCCTCGCCGTCCCCCCGGGCTACCGCGGCTCGACGGCGGAGCGGCTGGCGGCGTCCGGGGTGCCGATTCTGTTCCTCGTCGGCGAGCTCGACGCCATCACGCCGCCGCACATCGTCGAGCTCGCGCACCGCAACGTGCCCGGCTCACGGTTCGAGGTCATCCCGGGCGCCGGACATTCGGCCTACTTGGAGGCGCCGGAACGATTCAACGCCGCGGTGGATCGGTTCTTCGAGGAAGCGGGCGTCGCCGCCAGCTACGGTTCGGCGGGTGGCTTGCGGAAAGGGTGAAACCCGAGGACCAGGACCGCGTACCCCAAGAGCACGGCGAACTCGAACGCGATCAACGCGGGTCGCCCGCCCCAGCGGTGAATGAGCGCTCCGCCGAGCGCGAGATCGATCACGACCAGCGCCAACACGCCGATGTGGGCCGCAGGTGACATGTCCAAATCCTACGGTCCTCCCGCTCGGGGCTCAACCGGCGAGGCTGACACACGTCCGGCGTCCCTCTACACTGAAACGCCGAACATGGGACGCTATATCCTCGCGCTGGACCAGGGCACGTCGAGCTCCCGCGCGGTCATCTTCGACGAAGAGGGCCGCGCGGTGTGTGCGCGCAGTCGCGAGTTCACGCAGCACTATCCGCGACCGGGGTGGGTCGAGCACGACCCTGAAGACATCTGGCAATCGCAACTCGGCGCGGCGCGCGACGCCATGGCGGAAGCCGGCGTGCGGCCGCACGAGATCGTCGCCATCGGCATCACGAACCAACGGGAGACCACTATCGTGTGGGATCGCCACACGGGCCAGCCGATCAACCGGGCTATCGTGTGGCAGTGCCGGCGCACCGCTGACCTGTGCGAGCGGCTCCGCACGGAGGGACTCGACTCGGAAATTCGACGGCGTACGGGTCTCGTGGTCGACGCGTACTTCTCGGGCACGAAGGTGGCCTGGATCCTGGACCACGTCCCTGGCGCGAGGGAACGGGCCGAACGAGGGGACCTCGCGTTCGGCACGGTCGATAGCTGGCTCCTGTACCGCCTGACGGGAGGGCGAGTCCACGTCACCGATGCGACGAACGCGTCTCGCACGATTCTGTTCAACCTCCACACGGGGAGCTGGGACCGCGTTCTCCTCGACGTCCTCGGGGTGCCAGAGGCGGTCCTCCCCGAGGTGGTCGACTCCAGCGGCGTCGTTGGCGAGGCAGAGCCATCGCTGCTCGGCGCGGCGATTCCCATCGGAGGCGTGGCGGGCGACCAGCAAGCGGCGTTGTTTGGGCAAGGCTGCCTGGAAGCGGGCGACGCGAAGAATACGTATGGCACCGGCTGTTTCGTGCTGCAACACGCCGGCTCCCGCGCTCCTGCCTCGGAGTCTCTGCTCACCACGGTCGCGTCCAGGCTCGACGGGGCCCTCGCGTACGCGTTGGAGGGCAGCGTGTTCGTCGCGGGCGCGGCCGTGCAGTGGCTTCGCGACGGCCTGGGTCTGATTCGGACGGCGGCCGACGTGGAGGCGCTGGCGGCGAGTGTGCCGTCGAGCGACGGCGTGTACGTCGTACCAGCCTTCGTCGGGCTGGGTGCGCCCCACTGGGACATGTACGCCCGCGGCGCCATGTTCGGTGTCACCCGCGGGACCACGGCCGCACACCTCGCGCGGGCCACGCTGGAATCGATGGCGTTCCAGACCCGGGACGTCGTCGAGGCCATGGAGCGCGATACCGGGCGTCGCCTCCGCGAACTGCGGGTCGACGGCGGCGCTACCCGTAACGACCTCCTCATGCAGATTCAGGCCGACATCCTTGGTATCCCGGTGGCTCGATCGTCGGAGCCGGAAACGACCGCGCGGGGGGCGGCGTTTCTCGCAGGCCTGGCGGTCGGCATGTGGCGCGGCCCGGACGACGTGCGGCGCGCTGCCAGCGTCGACCGCGTATTCGAGCCGCGGATGAGCGACGACCAGCGCGAGACGTTGTACGCCGGCTGGCGTCGTGCGGTCGAGCGCGCGAAGGGTTGGGCCGCGGGGTGAGCCGCTTCGATGACCTCCGCGGCCGCTACGACGTCGTCGTCATCGGGGGCGGCATCAACGGTCTGGGTGTCGCTCGCGAGGCGGCGGCCGACGGCTATCGAACGCTGCTGACCGAGCGGCATGACTTCGGAGCGGGCACGACCTCCCGCGCCACGCGGCTCATTCACGGTGGCCTCCGGTATCTCGAGCACGGCGAGGTCGGCCTCGTCCGGGAGGCGCTGCGCGAGCGGGAAGCGCTGTTCCGTCGGTATCCACACCTCGTTCGGCCGATCCGGTTCCTCCTTCCGGTATATCGAGGCGATCCGAGGGGACCATGGAAAATCCGGGCTGGTCTCGTCCTGTACGACCTGCTGTCACCGGCCAGGTCGGTGCCTCGGCACCGTGGTGTGCCCGTCCAGCGGGCGCTGGTTTCCGAACCCGCGCTGGCACGAGCGGGCCTTCAGGCATGCTTCGAATTCAGCGACGGCCAGGTCGAGTGGCCGGAACGGCTGTGTGTGGAGGTGGCGCTCGAGGCCGCGGCCTGCGGCGCGACGCTGCTGAATCACACCGAAGTGGTGGAGCTGACGCCCGTTGGCGCCGGCGGCTGGCGTGTGGGATTGCGCGACACCGAGACGGGCGACGCCGCGCATGTCCAGGCGCTAGCGGTTGTCAACGTCGCCGGCCCCTGGGTCGACCGGGTGTTGGGACTGATCGACGGGTCGTCACAGCGCCTCATCGGCGGAACCAAGGGGACCCACCTCGTGGTGCAGTATGCCGATGGTGGGCCGCGTCATCCCCTGTTCACGTCCGCCCGCTCGGACGGCCGGCCCATCTTCGTGCTCCCGTGGTTCGGTATGCACCTGATCGGCACGACGGACATCCGACACGAAGGCGACCCAGAGGATGCCCGCGCGAGCGCCTCGGAAATCCAGTACCTCCTGTCAGAGGCCAACGCGCTTCTCCCGGGAGCGCCGCTCACCGAATCCGACGTCCTCTATACCTACTGCGGGGTTCGTCCCCTTCCCTACCGGCCCGGAGTGAGCGAGGCTGCGATTCCCCGGGGACACTGGGTGGTCGACCACGGGGCAACTGGGGGACCGGCGGGCGTGTATTCCGTCGTCGGCGGGAAGCTGACGACGTTCCGTCGTCTCGGCAGGCAGGCGGCGGACAAGTTGCGGCAGGCACTGGGGCCAAGGCCACAAGGCAGGTTGGCTCGGCCGAAGCCGTTCGCGCCGGCGCCCGACGACGTCTCCATGACGCTGTGGTGTCACCTGCGTTCGTTGTACGGCCCGGAGGCCATGGATGTCGTGGAGCGCATGCGCCGAGACCCGGCTATGAGCGAACCGATCTGCGAGCACAACCCCGATACGCTCGCGCAGGTGGCCCGGGCGGCGGACGTGGAGATGGCACGCACGCTCGCGGACGTGTTCCTTCGCCGGACCGGCGTCGGCTGGACGGCGTGCCACGGGCTGGACGGGGCCGCGCGGGCCGCGGCGGTCCTGGCCCAGTCCCTCGGGCGGCCCACATCGTGGGCGGCCGAGCAGGTCGAGGCGTATCGTGAGGAGCTCGAACGGACGTTAGTGCCGGTCGAGCGCGCACGACAGGAGGCGTGAGATGCAGGTGACGCCGCGAGTGCATCAGATCGAGGGCCTGGGCATGGGCCGGGCGTACGTTCTCATTGGCGACGGGCTCACCATCGTCGACTCGAGCATGCCGAAGCAGGGACGCAAGATTCTCGAATACATCGGGCGGCTCGGCAGACGGCCGGATGAGATTCGTCGGGTGATCGTGACGCACCACCATGTCGACCACGTGGGGAGCGCCCCGGAGCTGGTCGAGGCAACGGGCGCGGAGCTGTACGTGCACGAGGCCGACGTTCCCTTCGTGCGTGGGGAGCGCGTACAGGAACCCAGCTTGCCGGCGCCCCTCAGGCGGATCGCCAAGCGCCTGGGACCGAAACCGCCAGTGGTGCCCGATGTTCACCACGTCCTCCGTGACGGCGACAGGATCGATGTCGGGGGCACGTTGCGGGTGATCCACGTTCCCGGGCACACCATGGGTAGCATTGCGCTCCTCTGGGAGGATGAATCGGTGCTGTTCACGGGCGACGCGTTGAGCCACCTCCTCAGGATTTCACTGCCCGTCGGGGTCTTCACCGAGGACATGGAGCTAGCGAAACGTTCCGCGGCGAAGCTCGCGGCGCTTCAATTCGAAACCGCGTGCTTCGGCCATGGACCTCCCATCGTGGGCGGCGCTTCTCAGCGTATCGCCGCGGTGGCAGGACGCTGGGCCTCGTCGGCGACTGCTTGAATCGCCTTCCACGTCCGACGCACGATCGGGGCGTGAGCGCCGGCATCCTGGTGACGATTCCGACCAGCCGTGGCGACGTCGCGGCCGTCTATCATCCCGTCGCCAACGCGCGTGCGGCTGTCCTCATGGTAGGTGGGACCGATGGCGGGTTCGATGGACCGGCCGACCGCGTCTATCCCACGCTGGCCGCGGACCTGACGTCGCGAGGCGTGGCCTCTCTTCGGGTCGACTTCAGGGTGCATCAGGCTCCGGGGGACCTCGAGGAGGGAACGCATGATGTCCTCGCGGGGATCCGCTTCCTCGAGGAGGCGGGTGTGAGCCGCGTAGCCTTGGTTGGCCATTCGTTCGGGGGCGCTGTGGTCGTCCGGGCCGGCGCGCGGTCGGACCGCGTCGTGGCGGTGGTCACGCTGGCGACCCAATCCTACGGCGTAGAGGACGCGCCGCGGCTCGCGCCGCGAGCGTTGCTGATCGTGCACGGCCTCGACGACCAGCGGCTGCCGCCCGACTGCTCTCGGTATCTGTACGCGCTGGCCCGGGAGCCCAAGCAACTCGTGCTGCTCGAAGGCGCGAAGCACAGCCTGCGGCAGCGACGCGAGGACCTGCGCGCCCTCCTCGTCGAATGGCTTTGCGGGCGGCTCGGCGCGCTGTGAGTCAGCGCTCGACAGGCAAGTCGGGGCGGTTGCCCCATTCCTGCCACGAGCCGTCGTAATTACGCACGTCGGGATAGCCCAGCACCTGGGTCAGCACGAACCACGTGTGCGAGGCCCGTACACCGAGCTGGCAATGCACGGCGACGGTGCAGTCGGGGGTGACCCCGGCGTCGCGAAAGAGCGAGCGCAACTCTTCCGGAGGCCGTAGGTGCAGGTCCTCGGTGAGCACGGTGGTCCACGGGAGCAGCCGTGCACCGGGAATGTGGCCACCACGCGCGGCGCGGACATCCTCGCCCCGGAATTCTTCGGGCGTGCGCACGTCGAGCACAACGAAGCCCGGCTGCCCGAGGCGCCGGAGGATCTCCTCCGCGGTGATGTCGTATCCGTCCCGCGCTCGAGGCACGGGATACTGGGTCGGGACAATGAGTGGTGTTTCCTGCGACAGGGGTCTTCCCTCGGCGATCCATGCCTCCCGGCCACCGTCGACCACGCAAATGGCGTCGTGGCCGTACATACGGCACGTCCAGAACAACCTCGTCGCGTGCCGCCCTCCCTGGTCGCCGTAGGCGACGATGAGCGTGGACGGTGTTACGCCCAGACGGGACATGAGCGCCGCGAACTGCTCGGGTGTGATGACCTCGCCCGAACGATCGTCGCCCTCGCGCAGCAGCTCGACGTGCGGGTCGACCCAGACGGCGCCGGGAACGTGGCCCTGATCGTAGGTCGGCTGGCGTTCCGTGCCCGTTTCGACGATGCGAATGTCGCGCTCGCTGAGATGGCGCTCGAGCCAGTCGGTGGTTACCAAGGGCCCGGGGGCGACGGTCACGCCGGCTCCTCCGCGAACAGGTCCCCCGCCGGGCTCGAGCCTGTGTATGCGGGAACTGCCCGGTGGAACGCCTCGTAGACGGGTGGGCGCGCCCGCCAGCGTAGGAAGAACTCGCGAGCGTCCCGCTGACTGCTGTGACACGCGAGCGAGGTCAGCTTGACGCTGAGGAAGCTGCCAATGGGGATCCGGTGCGTGGCGACGGTCTCGGGCCCTTCCAGCTTCAAGTCCTCGACCGCGCCCTCCGGGACGAAGTAGAACACCGCAGGTTGTTGCCGTACCCGCTGCGTCGCCTCCAGGGTGGCACGGTGAGCAGCGATGTGATCGGGGTGGCGCGTGACACCCAGCGGTCCGAACGTGATGACGGCCGTGACCTTCGCGCGCTCGATGCAGCCGGCGACGATGGCCGCGAGCTCGCCCGTTGGCACCTCGGACAGGCGTCCATCGACGTAATCCAGCGTTTCCACGTTCCGCGCGCCGATGGTCCTCGCGGACGCCGCAAGCTCATGGGCCCGAAGGGCGCCCAGGTCCTCGGGCGATGCGAGCGGCTCGAGTCGCTCGCCGTGTTGGCCGGACGTAAAGCACAGCAGGTCGACGGGGATGCCTTTGGCGGCGTACCGTGCGAGCGTGGCTGCGCAGCCGAACGCTTCGTCGTCAGGGTGGGCGAACACGCACAGGATCGCGGGCAAGCGACGCTCCCTTGGCTTCGCCGTGAAGCTATCACGACTGGGCGCGGCGGGGAAGCCTATGCCGACCGAGCCTTCGGGAAGTAGATGTCGAGACGGTCGCCCGACTTCTCCGCGCGGACCGCCTGCCGCCCACTCAGGGTGTGCGGCAAAAGCACGTTGCGACGATAGCGTCCCACCTGGACCAACAGCTCGTCGTCTCGCTGCGAGAGGTGCACATCCTCGCGGGCGACGAAGGGCAGGTTCAACGACAGCACGAAGTGCCCGTCTGCGGATCGGAGTTCCTGAGCGATGGACCGATAGCGCATTACGGAGGGGTCCTCCTCGCCGAAGACGCGGCTCGCGAGCTCGCGGAGTGCGTCCACGTCGGCGACCTCGTGAGGCAGGAGCGGCGCCTCGAGGATGGGAAGAGGGCTGAACACCTCCTCGATGAAGGCGAGGTGCTCCTTCTGAAGGCGCCGCCACTCGTCGAAGTACGGATCGTCGGCCGTCTCCTCGGGGAGCACGCGGTTGGCGATGACTAGGTCGGTCACGTATCCGTACAGGTTGAGGTAGGTGTACGTGCGCTGGGTTTCGCGCACCACCATACGCTCCGGGTTCATGACCAGACGCATGGATGCGATCTCGGGGTCGGAGAGAAGGCGATGGAGGCGTTCGAGCTGCACGAGCAGATCCTCGGCAGCATCGAATACCTCCGCGCCCGGGACCGGGAGGTCGGTGAACGGCCGGACCACGGGCCGCAAGACCTGAGCGACGCGGCGTTGCACGGGGAGCAGCTTGTCGATCCACCAGTGCGCCGCTTCGGGGAACGAGAGGAGCCGCAATGTCTCGCCGGTGGGCGCCGCGTCGACGATGACGACATCGTATTCGCCGCTCGCGTGGTGCTGGTTGACCCACAAGAGGTTCGCCAGCTCCTCCATGCCCGGCAGCACAGCCACCTCCTCGGCGGTGACCGCGTCGGCGCCCTGCCAGACCATGAGGGCGACCAGCCATTCCTTGACCGTGCCCCAGTACTTCTCGAGGTTGTAGTAGATGTCCGTTTCCTGCGCCCAGAGGTTCGGGAGGACCTGCACGGGCTCCGGGCCGAGGCGCTTGTCCAGGCTGTCACCCAGGCTGTGCGCCGGGTCGGTGCTGAGCACGACCGTGCGATGACCCAGGTCGGCGCAACGCACGGCCGTCGCTGCGGCGATGGTCGTCTTCCCGACGCCTCCCTTGCCCGTGTACACGATGATGCGGGCCATGATCAGATCCGCGCCTGCTCGTATTCCTGCCGAAGGTACTCGGCGACCTCGCCCGTGACCCGCATGAACAGTCCGTCGGCTTCGGCCAATACGTCCCCGGCCGCATCGCGAAGCGTCGCGCGCATCTCGATGGCGCGGCCCCGCTCGCGAAGCGCCTGTGCGGTGACGGTCAGCGGCTGGCCGAGGGGCACTGGCCGGCGGAAGCGAACGCTCATCCTCGCGGTCATGGCGAAGGTGCCTCGCGCGTACGCTGCCCAGCCCATCGCTTCGTCGAGCACAGCGGCGACCACGCCTCCGTGCAGATGGCCAGGATAGCCCTGGTGGTCCGGATGTCCCACGAACGTCGCGCTGGCGACGCCGTCGCGGAGCTCGAACCGAAGGGCCAGTCCGCGGGGGTTCTGCTGCCCGCAGCCATAACAGTACTTCGACGGCTCGCGACGACGCTCGCTCTCGCTCATCCGGCCTCCACGGACGCCGTGCCCGTGATCAGCGTCTCGCCACGCTGATTGGCGCAGGTCACCGCGTACTCCCAGCGGACGGCGCCGTCTTCTTCGTGGGAGGCTCGCGGCTCAGCGGTGACGGTGACGGTGTCGCCCGGCCGCGCTGGGAGCTTGAACCGGACCTTGAGCCGCCCCGAACGGGCCCAGCGCTCGCCGAACGCGTGCTCGAACGCCTCCGAGACGTAGGCGAGCGTCAACATGCCGTGGGCGATGACGCCACCGAACGGTGTCGCACGGGCGAAGGCCTCATCGATGTGGATCGGGTTGTGGTCGCCGACGGCATCGGCGTACGCGGCGATGGCCTCGCGCGTCACCTCGCGGCTCAGGGCAGCGATGGACGGCGGCGTCATTCGGCTGCCTCCTGTGGCGCCATGACGGTGGTCCTGCCCGTGACGACGGGGCCGTCCGCGCGGTTGACCGCGAACTCGACCACGACGATCGCCATGCCCGCTCGCTCCGAGCGCTGCGCGATGGCTCCGGTCATGGTCAGCTCCTCGTCCGGACGGACGAGCGCGTGGAACTCGACCTCTTGTCCGATGTGGAGCGACCCCGCGGGGAGCGAGCACTCCTGGAGCAGCCACCGCAGCGCGAGCGCGGCGACTGCCAGGGGCGGGACGCCCCCAGCGGCCGCGTACGCGCTCCCGTCCTGCGTCGCTCGGACATAGGCGGCCACGGCCTCCGGCGTGAGGGAGACGCGTGCCGCTGGGAAGACATGGCCCCGAGGGAGCGTCGCGATGGAGCGCAGCGAAGGGGACGCGGGCATATCACCTCTTTCTATCCGCCACGCGCAACGCCGGTCAAACGGCGCGCGGCCTCAGGAGATGCCCCCGAGACCCACGGGCATGCCTTCCAGATGCGAGATGTCGTTCAGTCGCCACAGCGCCCGCCGATCGTTCAGCGCGCGAATGGAGGTGATGGAGGCGTTGAACGGATAGAAGGGGAAGTCGGTCCGGATCCCCAGCACCATCGACACGTACATCTGGATGACACCGGCGTGGCAGACGACGGCGACACGTTTGCCCGGGTTCGCCGCGATGATCTGGTCCATCGCAGCGCGGATGCGATTCCGGGCGTGGAGGCTCGGCTCCGCCTGCGGGAAGCTGTCCCACGTGGGGTTGGCCTCGATGCGCGCCTTGATTTCGTCGTCGCTCAGTTCCGCGAGGGCGCTGATACCGGTGACGGCGTCGCTGCGCGCGCCGCGGATGTTGCCCTCGACCGCGCTGTCGATCTCCCGGAGGTCGTGCACGACGATGACGTCGAGGCCGGTGCGCTCGGCGATGGCCTGCGCCGTCTCCCGGGCCCGCAGCAGCGGGCTCGAGTAGATGGCGTCCACCCCGTACGACGCCATCCGTTCACCCAGGCGGCGCGCCTGCTCACGCCCTACCTCCGTGAGCGGCAGGTCCGCCGATGCCGTGTCGAGCTCCCCCAGGTTGTTGCCCGCCTGTCCATGTCGAATGAGGTACAGCCGCGTCGCCTGTCGGTTCCCGATGAGGAACAGGTCTTGGAAGTAGTAGGCCATGGGGTCGGAGCGACGGGTCGTGTGGGTCGTCTCTTCGGTGGAGCGGGTCTCGTCAGGCATACTGTGTCTCGGATGTCTGCAACATGGAGTGTCCCTGTGGCTCGGGAGTCGCTGCCCGAGTATACATCGCGTTTCCTGTGAGAACACGCGACGCGGAGTCCCGTATGCGCATCGAACTCCGAGGAGACGTCGTAGAGCTGTCCGAGCTCCTCAACGGCACCCGGCAGGCCACGTTGGAAGGGATGGGCGACGGCTGGTCGCTGATTGCGCGCATCGCCTGGCGCATCGGCCTCGACGCGGAGGTGGGCGAAGGCGAGCTCACGCTCACACGTGACGGTGACGAGCTCTACGCGACCATCGTCGAAGGGGACGCGGTCGAGAACGAGGACGGCTCGTACGACGTCACGGCCCGCGTCGATGTCGACGGAGGGGCCGGGGCGTTCGATGGCGCGTCTGGGTCCGGTACCCTGCGGGTCACGCTGAACGAGGACACCTTCTCCGGCATCCTCGACCTCTCCCAGGTGCGCTAGCGCCCCGGTGCGCGGAACGCCATCTGCACTTCGATGAGCCAGACGCCGCCTGCGTCGAGCGCGTCTCGGATAGCGGACTCGAGATGGTCGGGACCCTGGATCCGCAACCCGCGAACGCCATAGGCGTCGGCGAGCTTCATGAAGTCGGGGTTCTTCAGCTCGATGGCGTATCGCCGGCCCTCGAACATGCGGTCCTGCAAGTCACCGAGGATGCCCCACGCGTGGTCGTTGAACATGACAACGACGACGTCGATGGCGAACTGGACCGCGGTCGCCAGCTCTGGCAGCGCGTACTGAAATCCGCCGTCGCCGCACACGGCGACCACAGGGCGCGCGCCGGCCGCGACCTTCGCGCCGAGCGCCGTGGGGAACGCGAACCCGAGCGTCCCGAAGCCCGGATACAGGAACGTCCTCGGTTCGTACACCGGAAACGACCGCGCCGCCCAGTACGCTGGCTTTGTCTGGTCCCACACGGTGATGGCATCCCGGGGTACGGCCTGGCGAATCGCCTCCAGGGCTGCGGCTTCGACGTCGCCTCGCTCGACGGTGCGCGCCTCGAGCCCTTCCCGGAACGACGCCAGGTCGCCAGTCCATGGCGTTCGAACCTGGGCGGGAAGCGCCTCAAGCAGGGAGGTCAGGGCGGCGCGGGCGTCGCCGACGACTCCTACGGCCGCTGGGTAGTTCTTTCCGATCTCATCCCCATCGATGTCGATGTGGACGATGGTGTCGGGGAGCTTCATGCTCCACGAGTTGGTCATCCCCTGGGCGAACTTCGTCCCCACGGCGAGGAGCACGTCGCCTTCCGCAATGAGGTCAGCGACCGCCGGCTCGGTCGGCCGGAAGCCCAGCGAGAGCGGGTGATCGTAGGGGAAGCTGCCAGCGCCTTGGACCGTCGTCACGACGGGCGCCCCCAGGCGCTCGGCTAGCTGGCGGAGTTCCGTTTCCGCGCCCGACCGGTTCGCACCTCCGCCGGCCCAGATGACCGGCCGTTCCGCGCGCGAGAGGATATCCGCCGCCCGGGCGATGGCCTCGGGATCGGCCTTCCGTCGCTGGAACGCCACGCTCGTGACCCAAGGCACGGCCTCGAAGTCCACGCGCCTTGTGAGCATGTCCGTCGCGATTTCGATGGCCTCGGGTCGTGGGCGTCCGGTCGACATGCGGTTGAAGGCGTCGTGCACCGCCCCGGGGATGTCCTCCGTGCGCAGGACCGTCGCGGCGTGGCCGGTGACGGCATCGAGAAGCGCGCGCTGGTCCTTGGGTTCGTGCAGATACCCCTTCTGCTTGCCCAGGAGCGACGACGGAATGTTGGACGTGACGACGAGGACCGGGACGCTGTCCCACCAGGCGGTACCGAGCGCGCCTGCGGCGTTGGCAGTGCCCGGGCCGGTGGTGAGCAGGGCGACGCCGGGCCCGTTGCTCACGCGCGCGTACCCGTCGGCCATGTAGACGGCCGTCTGCTCATGACGAACCGCGATCTGATGGACCTCGGGATGGGCGCGCAGGCCGTCATAGATGGCGAGCGCATGGATGCCCGGTAGGCCGAAGACCACGTCGACACCGTGTGCTTTCAGGCTCCGGACGACTACCTCACCGCCGTGAATCTCGCTCGTCTCAGCACCTCCCCTCGCTCACCTCGTCCGGCGCGCGGAGCGGGGACTGGGTACCTGTCTCTGACCGTTCGTGCAATCTTCGCAGGAAGTCGGCCACGTCGCGGTCCGACCTGAGCTCGACCACGCGGGCGCGATGTGGCAGCTCGCGCAGATCGCGGCCAACGCCACGGACATGGGCGCGCCAGTGAGTGATGCCCCACAGGAGGATGGAATCCCGACTCAGGAAGCTCATTCGCCACGACTCGCGGTTCGTGTTCCACAGCTCTTCCCGGCGCCACGCCCGCGTGACGGTACGTATGAACAGACGGAGGTAGACGACCGGAAACGGCAGGCGCAGCCACACCACCGTGTCCGCACGCGAGAGGACCAACGGCCGCACCAATGCGTAGTTGCCGTCGCAGACCCAACCGTCAAGGCAGGCCGTCAGCGCGCCTTCGACCGCTGCCAGGAATTCCTCTGGAGGCGAGGGTTGCCAGTTGGGCCAGTGAAAGAGCGCGTCCAGTTCGATGACCGGAAGGCCGAGGACCCGGCCGATCTGCCGGGACACCGTCGTTTTGCCGGAACCGGAGGGGCCGAACACGGCGATGCGGCGCACGGGACTATGATAGGCCTCGCTGGCGAGCGGCCACAAACGCGCGCTCAGGGACGGTAGCGCCGCAGAACGATCGTGGCGTTCTGGCCGCCCAGACCGAACGAGTTGGAGAGGACGACGTCGACCTCCAGCTCGCGCTTCTGGTTGGGGGTGTAATCCAGATCGCACTCCGGGTCCGGCTCTTCGTAGTTGATAGTCGGGGGGATCACGTTGTCGCGAATCGCCAGCGCTGAGATCACCGCTTCCACGCCGCCCGCGCCGGCAGCGATGTGTCCCGTCATCGACTTCGTCGAACTGATGGCGACGCGACGCGCATGGGTCTCGCCCAGAGCCATCTTGATCGCCTGCGTCTCCGCCTTGTCGTTGAGCTCGGTGGAGGTGCCGTGTGCGTTGATGTAGGAGACGTCCGCTGGCGTCACGCCCGCGCATTCCATGGCCCTGCGCATCGCCAGAGCCTGTCCCGACGCGTCGGGCGCCGCATCGTCCGTGGCGTCGAAGGACCAGCCGGCGCCGGCGAACTCGCAGATGATGTTCGCGTCCCGGGCGCGGGCGTGCTCCTCCGACTCCAGCAGGAGCATTCCAGCGCCCTCGCCGAGCACAAAGCCCGAGCGCTTCGCGTCGAACGGCCGCGACGCTCGTTCGGGCTGGTCGTTCCAGTCCTTCGTGAGCGCACCCAACACGGCCATGCCTGCGATGGCGAGGGGCGAGATGATGGCCTCCGCGCCGCCTGCCAAGAGCACGTCGGCCGCCCCCGTGCGGATGAGGTTGAATGCGTGGCCGAGCGCGTCGGTGCCGGACGCGCAGGCGCTGTTGATGGTGGTATTGGGCCCTCGTACGCCGAGCACACGGCCGATGCGCGCAGCCGCCATGTGAGGCCCGAGCCGCGGGATGAGCAGCGGGTCGACCCGGCTCGGGCCACGCTGCTCGATGATCTCTTCTTGCTTGCCCATTACGAAGACGCCGCCCGTGCTCGCGCAGATCACACCGATGTCGTCGCGGTTCGTCTCGTCCACCTCGAGTCCCCCGGAACAGAGCGCCTGCTTCGCCGCGGCCGTACCGATTTGGGCGAAGCGCCCGGACCGCCGGGCCATCTTGAAGTCCATGTACGGGGACGGATCGAACCCATCGATCTCTGCCGCGATCTGCACCGGGAAACCCGTCGGGTCGAACTGCGTGATGCGGCGCACACCGCTGACGCCGGCGAGCAGGTTCTTCCACGACGTCTCGACGTCGAGCCCCACGGGGCACACGAGCCCCAGGCCCGTCACCACGACCCTACGGAACTGCACCCAACGCTCCTTCGCTGAGGAACCGCTCGACCTCCGACGCCACCACCTCCGGCCGCTCCATGGGGGCGAAGTGCGTCGTCCCGTCCAGTATACGGGTCGTGGCGTTAGGGAACGCGGAGTCGATGCGCCGGACGAAGTCCTCGTGCGCCAGTTCGCTTCCGGCGCCCCAGAGGATCAGCGTTGGGCACGTGACCCGTTCGATGTAGACGATGGGGTCGAGACGGGCCACGGCCTCATAGAACTTCGCTTCGATGGCCGGCGGGCACTTCAACTCGAACCGGCCGTCCGGCCGGACCGTGAGTCCCCGCTCCGTGTACGCGCGCAGCGCTTCGTCCGTCCAGGTTTCGAAGGGTGGTCGATCGCGAAACGATGCGAACATGGCCTCGGGGCTCTCCCACACGGCGCGACGCCGCAACGCCAGCTCGCGCATGTCGTGCGCCGTGCGCCGAGATTCTCCGGGAGGCGCCGAAGGCCAACCGGCGAGCGGCAGAATCGGCTCGACGAGCGCCAGCGCGCGGAGCACGTCCGGGTACAGCGCCGCGTGCACCACGAGCGTAGTCGCGCCCGAGGAATGCCCGATGGCGACCGGATCGCGGAGGCGGAGCGCCTCGATTAGCCCTTCGAGGTCGCGGGCGAAGGTTTCGAAGTCGTACCCGTCGTCAGGCTTCGCGCTGTCGCCGTGGCCCCGCTGGTCGTTCGCGATGACTCGCCATCGGGCGGCCAGACGTTCGGCGACGGGCGCCCAGGTCCACGACAAGAACCCCGTCGGATGAACCGCGAGCAGAGGAGGGGCCTCGTCGCTTCCCCACTGGACGTAGTGGATGTCGACGGCGTTGACACGGACGGAGCCTTCGCGCGGGGTCATGCGACCATCGTTGTACGGGAGGCGCGGGGCAGGGTCAACTGGAAATCCCCGACGACTCGCGCGAAACGGCGTCACAACGAAGGTCAGACCACGGTAGGGGGCGTGTACTCGCCGAAGACGGCGCGCATCTCATCGCAGATCTCGCCGAGCGTGGCGTACGCCTTCACCGCCTCGAGGATGGGCGGCATGAGGTTGACGTTCTCGTCCCGACACGCCTCGTTCAGCCGGGCGAGGGCGGCCGCCACCCGCTCGGGGTCACGCTCCCGACGCACGCGTTCCAGGCGAGCGCGCTGCTCCTTCACGGCCTCGGGGTTGGGACGGAAGATGGTTTTGGGCTCCTCCTCGTCCGTTCGGAAGCGGTTGACGCCGACGACCACACGTTCGCCGGATTCGATCTCTCGCTGCTGTCGCACGGCTGCTTCGTGGATCTCCGTCTGCATGTAGCCCGATTCGATGGCGGCGATGGCGCCTCCCATGTCCTCGATGCGGTCCAGGTACTCCTGAGCCTTGCGTTCGAGCTCCGAGGTGAGCCATTCGACATAATACGAGCCGGCGAAGGGGTCGATGGTGTCGGCCACGCCTGTTTCGTGGGCGATGATCTGCTGGGTGCGCACCGCCATTCGTTGCGCCTCTTCGGTGGGGATGGCCAGCGCTTCGTCGTAGCAGGACAGCGCGAGCGATTGGACGCCTCCCAAGACGGAGGCCAGCGCCTGGATGGCCGCGCGAACGATGTTGTTCTCGGGCTGCTGGGCGGTCAGCGTGGCGCCGCCCGTCTGGACGTGGGTGCGGAACATCCACGAGCGCGGGTTGGTGGCCTTGAACCGCTCGCGCATGATCTTGGCCCAGAGCCGCCGGAGGGCCCGGTACTTGGCGATCTCCTCGAAGAAGTTGTTGTGCGTGTTGAAAATCCAGGAGATCCGCTGGCCCACGTCGTCGATGTTGCCGCCCTGGCGGATTACCTCGTCGAGGTAGGCGATGGCGTTGGCGAATGTGAACCCCATCTCCTGCGCCGCCGTCGCGCCGGCGTCGCGGATGTGGTACCCGCTGACGCTGATAGGGTTGAATTTCGGGATCTCCTGCGCGGCGTAGTTGATGAGATTCGCCGCCAGACGCAGCGACGGCTTCGGCGGGTAAATGTAGGTTCCCCGGGCCACGTATTCCTTCAGCACGTCGTTCTGCGCCGTGCCCATGAGGTCGGATCGCGCCACGCCCTGCTTCTCGCCCACCGCGACGTACATCGCCACCAGCACCGGCGCTGGCGCGTTGATGGTCATCGACGTGCTCACCCTGTCGAGCGGAATGCCCGCGAAGAGCTCTTCCATATCGGCGAGCGAGTCGATGGCCACCCCGACCTGCCCGACTTCGGCCTCGGCCATCGGGTGATCCGAATCGAGACCGATCTGCGTAGGGAGGTCGAACGCGACCGAAAGCCCGGTTTGGCCCTGGCTCAGCAGGAAGCGGAAGCGCTCGTTGGCTTCCCGAGCGGTACCGTAGCCGGCGTACTGGCGAATGGTCCACAGTCGGCCGCGGTACATCGTCGGCTGGATGCCACGTGTGTACGGGTACTCGCCCGGATAGCCGATGTCGCGGGTGTAGTCGATGTCAGCGACGTCGAGGGGCGTGTAGAGGCGACGGGTCTCCGTCGACGAGGTATGGAACGCCGGTTCGCGCTCGCCCCCGCGCTCGAGCGCCTTCGCGAGGGTGGTCGCTTCCCAGCGCTCCAACTCGCGCCGGATGTCGTCGAGTTCGTTGCTGCGTCGGTCGCCGTTCCGTCTCGGCATGCGTCGTGTCTCCCGAATGCGGGGCGCGTGGAACTAGTCTAACGCATGACCAGGCGGCGGGTGAACCGCCGCAGCGTCGCCCTGGCGCCTATCCCACCGGGTCGAGGAGCACCAGGGCCTCCCCGGTGAGGACCTCCTCGGCCCTCTGGTTGGTGCAGGTGGTTGCGAGGGTCACCAAGCGGCGCTCGGGGTCGACCTTCGTCACCTCGACCCGCGCCGTCACGCTGTCCCCGATGTACACCGGACGCTGAAAGCGGAGGCTCTGGCTGAGGTAGACGACGCAGGCGTGGGGCGCGAGCTTCGTGCCCAACGCGGCCGAGATGAAGCCGGCCGACAGCATTCCGTGGGCGATGCGGCGTTTGAAGCGGGTGTTCGCGGCGTAGGCGTCGTCGAGGTGCAGGGGGTTCGTGTCGCCGGTGACGCTGGCGAAGGCGACGACGTCGTCGCAAGTCACCGTCTTGGTGAACTCCGCGACGTCGCCGACTCGCACGCCGAGAACGTTGTCTTCGGTGGTCATCGGGCGCGCCTCATCAGGTCAGCCGTCACGGCAGGTCCGTGAGGCCCGGCTTCGGCGCCCCGACCAGCACCGCCATGTTTCCTTCGGGGGCGCGGTTTTCCATCATCAACTGGTGGCAGAGGCCGGTCTCCTCGAACCGGAACACCTTCGCCAGCGCTGGGTTGACCTTCCCCTCCCAGACGAGCTGGTTGATACCGGCGGCCTGCTGATCGTTCGCGAAGTGCGAGCCCTGGAGGCGCTTCTGCCGCATCCAGAGGTAGCGCAGGTCGACCACCGCGTTGTAGCCCGTGGTGCCAGCGCAGATAACGACCATCCCCCCGGTGTCGCAGACGAAGATCGACGTCGGGATGGTGTCCTCCCCGGGGTGCTCGAACACGATGCGTGGGCTGCGCCGCTCGCCCAGGACGTCCCAGATCGCCTTGCCGAACGCGCGGGCACCCTGGAGCCACTCGTTGTAGCGCTCGGTGTCGGTCCAGTGGGGCATCATCCCCCAGTGGTTGAACTGCTTGCGGTTGATGTACCCCTTGGCGCCGAGCTTCATGCAGTACTGGCCCCGTTCGTCGTTGGAGACGACGGCGATGGGGATGCCGCCCAGCGCCTTGGTGATCTGGATGGCCATCGAGCCAAGGCCTCCCGAGCCGCCCCAGATGAGGACGACATCGCCCGGCTCGACCACGTGCGGAGGCCAGCCGGTCAGCATGCGGTACGCCGTGGCGCCGACGAGCATGAACGCGGCGGCCTCCTCCCACGTCAGATGGGGCGGCTTGGGCAGGCACTGGTGGTCCTGCACCTTCGTGAACTGGGCGAAGCTACCCCAGTTCGACTCGTAGCCCCAAATCTTCACCGATGGGGCCAGCATGGGGTCCTTGCCCGCCTTCACCCACGGATCGTTCCGGTCCCACATCCCGCAGTGGATGACGACGCGATCCCCCACCTTGACGTTGCGAACCTCCGAGCCCACGGCGTAGACGATACCCGAGGCGTCGCTGCCGCCGATGTGGAAGCCCTCCTCGTCGCCGGGGTCGCCCTGCTGTTTGTGAAGCCGAACGATATCGACCGGGATGCCGCGGGCCGCCCAGACGTTGTTGAAGTTGATGCCAGCGGCCATGACGAACACTAGCACCTCGTCGGGCGCGAGTTCGGGAACGCGCACCTTCTCGATCTGGAACGCCTTGATGGGGTCGCCGTAGTTCCGCTGGCGGATCACGTGGGCGTACATGTACGGCGGCACTTCGCCGATGGGGGGAATCTCCCCGATTTCGTACACGTCCTTCTTGATCGTCGTCATCGTTCCGTTCTCCTGCCGCGAAGCGTCGACGGCTGGCTGTGCGAGCGGATGATACACGAGCCGCTCGGGACGGTCCAACGAAGCGCCGGTGTACGGAACGCGGCGCCCGGTCGATACTCAAGATGCGGGGGATGACCGTTCCCCGGGAGGGCGCATGCCTGAGACCGAGGCCGCTCTCGAGTTCCCCGAGAGCCAGGAACCAAGGCCAGACGCTGCCTGGAACGCGCAGGCGGCCGCGATCGAGTCGCGTATCGCTGACGCGGTGCGGGCGATCGATGAACTACGGGAGCTGCTCCGAGCGCTCACGCCCGCGTTCCAGCAGGTGGGCGCGCTCGACGCTGCGCTTCGGGCGCTGGCGAAGCCGCCGCCACGACCACGACTCGTCGTCGCGAACGATGAGCCGCGTTCGACTGTCAGGCAGGCGCCTGTTCGTGCGCCCGAGACGGCGGGGGCTGTGGAATCGGACGAACGTCAGTCGGGCGTGGGGCCCGCGGCCGCGACTCCTCAGGCTGACGGAGACTCGGAACTCGCCGAGCTTCGGCGGGCCGTCGAGGAGGCCAAGCGACAGGCGCGAGGCTTCGACGCGCTGCCGCGGACGTACTTTCTCACGTTCGAGGATCGCACGCGCTCCGTGGATCTGGTGCCGATCAACCGGGCGCTGTCGTCGCTCGACGGGCTCTCGGAGATCTCCCTCCAGCGCTACACCGAAGGGAAGGCGATGATCAGCGTGCGGAGCGTCGGCGAGCTCTCGCTGCAGGAGCTCGAGCGAGCGGTCGCGGCGTCCATGGGCCGACCCTGCGTCGCCGAGGCCATCGACGAGTTCACCGTACTCGTGTCGCTCCTGGAGGAGGACGGACGAGGATGAACGTCGGACGCTGGCTCGCGTGGACCCGTGACAAACGGGATCAGTCGGCGCTCGCCGAGGAAGCGCTGGCGCGCGAACGCACGCGCAGCGAGCGGGAGCAACGCCTGTACCACCTGGGCATCCTCGCGCTGTTGCTGCAGAGCGCCGGCAGCATGCACGAGATGCTGGAGGCGTTTCTGGAACGCGGTGCAGAGATCGCCCGCGCGCGGTTCGTCTATCCGCTGTTCCTGGACAACCGCCGTCAGGTCCTCACGGCCCAGGCCATGCAGGGCCTGCCGTCCGGGCGGCTCGACGAGCTCATGGATGCGTTGCAGGAGGACGTGACCGCCCTGGACTTTCCCCTGATGGGGACGCCGCTCGAGGCACTCCTCGACCGGGGAGAACTCATCGTCGAGAACCCAGGATTCCTGTTCCATGGCGTGCTCGAGGACGAACAGTGGCAGGCCGGCATGCGCCAGCTCGGTGTGATGAAGGTGGCGCTCGCGCCCATGGTCATGGAGGGAGAGCCGCTGGGCATCGTCTGCTTCGGCTTCGGCGACGAAGAGATCGACGTCGAGGTCGTCGAGCTCCTGGCCGCGCACTTCACGTTGTCGAGCCGGGACCTCAAGCTCGAGGAGCAGGCGGCGCGCTATTCGGACATCGACCCGGTTACGTGGGTGTACAACCGTCGCTATCTCGGTGACACGCTGGAGCGGGAGACGCTGCGTGCCGCCCGATATCGGCGCCCCGTCTCGCTCATCGTCTTGGATATCGACAACTTCGGCGCCTTCAACGCCAGCTTCGGGCAGTCCATCGGCGACCGGCTGCTCAGACTGGCGGCGACCACGATGGCGTCGATGGTGACGCCGCCAGAGATCGTCGCCCGCATCAAAGACGACGAATTCGCGGTCGTGCTGCCCGAGACCGACCGCGTCGCTGCGGTCGAGGTGGCGCGGTCGCTGTTGGGCGCCCTGGCCCAGGTGTCACCTTTCGGCGGCGAGCCAGAGGAGCTCGTGACTGCGTGCGCCGCCATCGCGTGCTTCCCCGAGGACGGCACGAATGCGCGGCAGCTTCTGGACCGCGCGCTGGCCGACCTCGAGGACGCGAAGCGCGAGCGAAGGGCGTCGCTCCGTCCTGGTCGAAAGGTGATCGACCCTGCCGAGTTCCTCGCCGGGCGCGCCCGACGCCCCGCGTAGGTCAGGCCGGCTGCGGGTCCTCGCGCAGGCGCTTCGAGTACGACCGGACCACAGCGATCGGACGGAAGCCCATACTCGCGTACATCCGCTTGGGTGTATCTTCCGCGAGCGCCGGAAGGAATGTCACGGCTGCGGCCTGTTCCCGCGCCGCACGGTCGCAGCGGGCGACCAGCGCCGTCGCGATGCCGCGGAGCCGATACTCGGGCCGCACGTACAGGTCCTCCAGGTAGCCGACGTTGCCCGCAACGAAGGCTGAGAAGAACCCCGTCGGCCGCTCGCCGTCGCGCGCGAGGAAGTAGCGGACCGGTGGACACTTCCGGCGGGTGTAGTCGAGCCAAGTTGCGCCGGTGGCTTCCCAGATGCCGCCCTCGCGGAGCGCGAGCTCCTTCAATTGCCACCATGCTCGCCAGTCGTCCTCGGAGCGGACCTCGCCGATGTTGGGGGTGGCCCGCGCCCCCTGAACCTCGCGATCGAGGAGCATGAGCAGCTCGTCGCGCGGCTCGTACCCATCGAGGGCGAGGCGCGCCTCAACGTACGGAGGTGTGAGCGGGTCGGTGCGGAATGACCGGTACGGGAGATTAGCGAAGTGGTGGTCGGCCTCGGCGAGAAGCGCGTCGAACGCATCCTCCGGTGTGCGAATCCGGCGGACGTGGTTCGCGTCGTGAATGGAAGGCGCCCCGAGGTCGCGGATCAAGAGCGCTCCGTGCCGCTCGATGACGGAGACTCCGAGCGTGTGGTACGCGTCGAAGGCGGCGAGCACGGCACTGAGCGCGTCGGGCAAGGAGCCCTCCGTTGACTACTTGATGGCGACCGCGTTGGGCGGCGAGCCGACACCACCCGGGATGTTGAGCGGCGATGACACCAGCATGAACTCCCAGACGCCGTCGGCCGCGCAATCGTCGGCCAGGTCCTGCAACCACCACATCTCCCCGAGGTTCATCCCGAACAGCGCGATGAGCTGGATATGGAGAAATCCCCGGGCCGGATCGATCGGCCAGCGTTCCACCGCGACGGTGTCCGTGGCGATCGCCGCGATGTGAAGATCCCACAGGTACTCGGCGGTGTCGCCGTCGGGCCGAAGACCGGGCGCCTTGAGGTCGTGGGCGAGCGCCTCACGCGTCGCCCGTGGTGCGGAGCGGAGCCAGCGCAGCCAGCCGGTGTGGAACAGCAACACGTCGCCGGGCTGCAGCTCGACGCCCTGCGCCCGCGCCGTCGCCCGCAGGTCGTCGGCGGTGAATTCGAAGGAACCGTTAGGGTCCCAGGTCTTGCCCTGGGCTCGGAGATAGCGTTCGACGTCGAGCAGCACGCCGCGGGTCACGATGCCGCGAGCCGCGAGGTTCTGGATACCGAGCGCGCCGTTCTCCGGCCTGAGCACGTCGTCCTGCGAGCGGCCGTTGTAGAAGCTGCCCGGAACGCCGACGTGGCGGTGGCCATCCCACTGACTCGATGTCTGGGGGTAGAAGTTGTCCAGGCGGTCGTCGTAGGCCAACTTCAGGCCACCCGAGACCTCCTCGATGGTCTGGCGATACGACCCCCGAAACTCGAACAGCGGCGGGTCTGGCTCGTTCAACGGGAGGTCGAGGTTGAACACGGCCCCCTTGCGTACGAGCGCCGCCGCCTCGCGCACCTTGTCCGGCGTCACGAGATTCCAGGTCCCGAGCTCGTCGTCCTGGCCGAACACCCCCCAGGCGGAACGCAGTTTCCGGCCCAGCACCTCCACTTCCGGCAGCTCGTGGTACGCGGGTAGGCGATCGGGCAGCGGCATCGGTCCTCTCCTTCTCCGTTGGTCGGTGGTGGTGGCGCAATGCTACGGCAGCATCGCTCTCGGGAAAAGACCGAGGCCCGCGACACCGCGGGCCTCGCGCGTTGCATTCGTGCGAGAACCGCTGACGGCGACGCTCGACGGCGTACGGCTGGCCGTGGAGATCGAGGCGAGCGAGGGTGAAGTTGGCCCGCAGCCGCTCAGGAGGTCTCCTGGCGGACGTACTTCTCACCGTCCCAGACGATCCAGGCGCCGCGGGCGCCGCTGAACTGTCCGGCCACGTCGAGCTGCGAACGCAGGATGTCGAGCTCCTCCTCTGTGGGGACCTCCATCGTCTCGACGTGGTCGGCCACCAGCGGCTTGTACTCGCACTCTTCGAGCACCTGCTCGACGGTGACGAACGGAGCGACCGCGATGAGGCGCAGTCTGCGGTCCTCGTTGTAGTCGTAGATGGCCCACGGGGTCACGACGCGCCAGGGGCCGGTGCCCCGTGGGAGGCCCGCGCGCTCACGGGCGCCTGGCGTGCCGTCGAGGAAGCCCGGGGACGAAATGAAGTCCACGCGTTCGACGAACTTCCGCTTCTCTTGGTCCGTCATCAGGATGGTCCGCCAGCACAGCGCCGCGATGGAGTCGGCGCCGCCGGGGCCTCCGAACCGGCGCATCTTCTCGCCGTAGGTGCCGATCGCAGTGGAGTTGATGTTGCCGTACTGGTCCACCTGCAGCGTATTGAGGATGCCATAGTCCATGAGGCCGAGCTGCGCGTGATTCGCCGCCGTGTTCATCGTGCCCCAAGCGAGCGCGCGGTACCCGGCGCGAGCCGACACCATCGTCATGATGGGGTCGAAGGGGAGCATGGGCTCCGGCGCGATGACGCCGTCCTCGGTGATGTACTGGGCCTGAGGCGCGTAGAGTTTCTTACCGAGCAGAATGGCGTACATGGGGCCGCCGCCTCCGGCAACCCAGTAGGTCTTGCCGTTCTCGATCATCTTCGCGACGGCGCAGGTCTGCATCTCCCGCTCGGAGAACGCGGTCGCTTTCGTCATGGCCGGTAGCCCTCCTTGATGGTGGCACGCTTACGCAGCTCCAAGAGCTTGCCCACGCCTACCAGCTTCTCGAGGAACTCCTGATGGTTCGACGCGCCGTACACCCATTTGTCCAGATACGCCTTGGTCTGGCCCGTCATCGTCGCGCCGACCACCTGGATCACGTGGGCGGGGTCCGAGGCGTAGTACCCGGCGCACTCGCCCGGGTACGCGCCGAACGGAGCCTCGACCACGGCGTCAACGACGTAGTAGGGGATGCACGTCCGACCCGGGTCGCGGCGGATCTCCTCGGTGTCGACGATCTCCTCAGCCGAGATGATGACCTTCCGCGACGCCATCGCGGACTCGACGTGCGCGATCCCTGTTCCGAACACCCGCGCGTTACCGTAGATGTCCGCCTGCTGCACATGGATGATGGCGACGTCCGGGTTCAAGGCGGGCAGCAGCGTGATGGGCTTGCCGGTGAAGGGGTCCTCCACCAGCTTGGCCCCCGAATAGCGGAAACCGTCAGTTCCCCCGAACGATCGCACCGGGATGAACGGCAGGCCCATGGCGCCGGCGTGCAGGCGCATCGTGAGCACGGCGTTGCTGTACTCGTAAACCTTGACCTTGCCTTCGTTGACGAGGCGGTCGATGGTCTGACCGAAGAGGAAGAACCCGCAGTCCACTTTGCTGGCGCACCCGGCTTCTCCCAGCAAGGCCACATCCACCCAGGTGAACTTCCCGCAGAGCCAGAGGTCCTTCTTCCCCTGCCGGATGATTTCCCTGATGAGCGAGGCGGGACCCCGCTGGAGGTAGTTGCAGTCGTAGACGAGGTAGTCCCCGTCTTCGACGAATTTGGCGACGGCCTCTTGCTCGGACATCAGCTTGCTCACGAGCGCGCGGGACTTGTGGTCGCGGACCCATTCCCGGAACCCATCCGGGTCCACAGGGTGGTATTCCGCGATGCCTTCGTCGAGGACCTTGAGCTCTCGCACAGGCTTCGCTCCTCCTTCCTTCAGCGCGGGTCGAGTATACGACAGGCCCTGCGACTGCGGAACGGAAACTCGGCCCTGTTGGAGACCTGCGCATCCGCCGACAATCGACGCGGCGCCGCTTTGCTACCATGAACGAGATGGCCTACGGAAGCTCCACTCCGGTGTCCACACTGGCGGCCGAGCGTGCGCAGGTACGTTCGCGACTCGCCCTGGCCCTCGGGCTGACGGTGGCCTTTATGGTCGTCGAGCTCGCGGGCGGCGTGCTCACGTCGTCCCTTGCGCTCATCGCCGATGCCGGGCACATGGCGACCGACGTCGCCGCCTTGTCGCTGTCACTCTTCGCCATCTGGATGGCATCACGGCCGGCGCCACCCGAGCGCACGTTCGGGTACTACCGCGTCGAGATCCTGGCTGCGCTCGGGAACGGGCTGGGGTTGATGCTCCTGGTGGCGTACGTCGTGTGGGAGGCAGTCGGCCGACTCGGGGACACGCCGGACGTCCGGGCCGGGCCGATGCTCGGGGTCGCGGCCGCGGGCCTGTGCGTGAACGTTGTCGTCGGTATGCTGCTCGCACCCGAGCGGCGGCGCAACCTGAACGTGCGCGGCGCGTTCCTGCACGTGCTGGGCGACATCCTGGGCTCGCTGGGGGCCATGTCAGCCGCGGCGGTGATTCTGATCACCGGCGCCGACGTGGCCGACCCGATCATCTCGATGGTGATCGCCGGCCTCATCCTGTTCGGCGCGTTGCGTCTCGTGTGGGAAACGGTGGACGTGTTGCTCGAGACGACGCCCCGTCACCTCGACGTCGTCAGCGTGAGCGAGGCCCTGCAAGGGATCGCGGGCGTCACCAGCGTCCACGACGTTCACGTATGGACGGTGACCAGCGGCTTCATCGCCATGAGCGCTCACGTGTCGGTCGCCGGCGGGCCGGACCATGACGAGGTGCTGGTGCAGGCGCAGCGGGTCCTGCGCGATCGGTTCGGCATCGATCACGCGACGCTCCAGCTCGAAACGCCGGATATCGAGGCGAGATTACCCGCCATCTGCTTGCCGGGTTCGGCCTGCGCCCTCGTCCACGGGAACGGAGACACGGGGACCAGGCGATCGCACGCCCGTGCCCCTCACGCGTCGTCCTGAGCCAGGAACCGCCCGTTCAGTGCGTCGTCCGCGTCGCGCAGCACTCGAGGCAGCCCCAGCGACGTCGAACAGAGCGCCGCAGCCAGTAGCACCGCAGACGTCACGCACCAGAAGCAGATAGCTTCGATGACCTCGACCTCGAGGTACGTGAGATAGGCGGAATACACCGTGCCCGAGAGGGCCAGAAACCAGGCGCTCAAGCCCCACCACCAGAGCCCGCGGAGGGCCCAGAACGCCGAGCTGCCCAACAAGCCGGTGTACAGGAGGCCGCCCAGCAGAGCGATGGGCACGCCTGCGAGCTTGGCGTACTCGCTCTGCTGGACGGTCTGACACCCGTGCACGACGGCGCACGCGACCGATCGGTCGGCGTAGTGCGTGTACGTCAGGTACGCCGAGACGCCCATGCCCGCCAGCGCGATGAGCGCGGTGGCGCTTCCCAGTACGCGGGGCGAGCGGATCACGGCTGCGCCTCCCCGCTGGTCTTGGCGAGCTCCGCTTCGATGGCGTCGACGAAATCGCTGTACGGGACGTTTCCCTTGATTACGGTGTCGTTGACGAAGAATACGGGTGTGGAGTTGACACCTGCCTTCTTCGCGGCTTCGCGCTCGTCGAGCACTTCCTGCCGGTGCGTCTCGTTCTCCATGCACTGCTGGAACGCCTCCACGTCCATCCCCACCTCATTGGCGAGTTCCACCAGTTTGGCCGAGCTGTAGACGCCGCTGTTCTCCCGGCCCTGGACGCGGAAGAGCGCGTCGTGATACTCCCAGAATTTCCCCTGGTCCTCGGCACAGAGGCTCGCCTCGGCCGCGAGGACGGACTCGTCACCGAGGAACGCGAAGTTCCTGAACTCCAGGCTGGCCTTGCCCGGCTTCACGTAGTCCTCGACGATCTTCGCTACCTTCTCTTCGACCGCCTTGCAGTACGGGCACTGGAAGTCGGCGTATTCGATGATCTTGACCGGGGCGTCAGCATCACCGAGGACGCGCCCGGGCGCTGTGACTGTTCGGTCGGGGACCTTCGTCTCGCCACTGCTGAACTGGCCCGCGAGGATGAGACCCAACACGACGATGACAGCGGCGACGGCCGCTCCGCCGAGCACGTACGGCGCGAGACTGCGCCTGCGCAACGGGTCCGATGTATTGCGCCGGGAACCGGCGCGTGGTGTGCGTTTCGACATGGGATCGATCTCCTCCTGGCGGCGTGATGGCCGCCCTCGCGACGACGCGATGACCGTTCACGCGTGCGTGGCGCGAGGAGGCCACTCGATGTCCCGCAGAGGCGCTTCGTAGCGGCTCTCTGGCTCGGAGGAGATCACGACTGCGAAGGGAGGCGGCGGTTCCATCCGCCGGTCTACGCTGGGAGCCTGAGCCATGAACTGCGCGAACGGCAGGACCTTGCACCCGGTCGGGCCGCCGTCGCAATTGTCGATCGCCACGTGGGTCGTGGGCGGCTCGGCCTGACGGAGGAGCACCTGCGGCTGCGCCAGCGCGTGGAGGAACAGCACAGCGATGACGATGGCGACGAAGCGCGACCGCCTGAGGATGGCGCCGACGAAGCCCGCCCGTCCGACCATGCTTCCACAATAGTAACGATCGGGGACACCCTCGTGACATGCGCCGAATGGCCCAAAACGGGTGACTGGTTCATGGTTGGTGGGTTGTGGGGGATAGAAAGAGCGCCTGCCTTCTGGTATGGTTGAGGTGAATAAACCCAGAAACAGAA
>FWWM01003237.1_pt1 | contig 41166 bp, 40 predicted proteins | sample 2228351 | NCBI WGS metagenome assembly FWWM01 (sample SAMEA103939774, study PRJEB20133) | metagenome
CGAACGGCGAGACTTGGCAGTTGGCGTATGATAGTGAAGGCAACCTGACGAGCCTGCAGAAAGCAGGAGATTCGGTGGGTTGGGTGTATACTTATGACGGACTGGGGCGTCGCGTGCGCAGTGAACGAGGTGGCGTCGTGGTGAACTACTTGTACTCAGGCGACACAGTGGTCGCAGAAGGAAATGGCTCGGACTGGGTCTATTCTGGCTACGGTTCGGCGATGCTGACGCGTGGCGGATCGAACCCCAGCACCGACACCTTCCAGCACTGGAGTTTGCGTGGGGACTTGGTGGCGCAGTCTGACAGGAATGGTGATTTTGTTCCTCCTGTGACGCTACCGATCACGGATGCATTTGGCGGTCTAATCTCGGGCGACCGTCAGGTGTATGACTGGAACGGTGCGTGGGGTTATCGGAACGAGCCGCTCACGGGTGGGTTAGTGAAGGTTGGGGTTCGTTGGTACGACCCGACTGTTGGTCGGTTTCTCCAGCAAGACCCGTGGTTGGGTTCATTAGCTCTGCCTCTGACGCTGAATGCGTATGCCTACTGCGTGAATGACCCTGTGAATATGGTGGATCCGAGTGGTAGGGTTCCCGCATTCCTTATAGGTGCAGCTGTAGGCTTTGCTGGTTCGCTTATGGACGAATTGCTTGATGACGAACCAGGTGTCAACTGGATTCGGGTAGGTATAGGTACCGTTGCCGGTTTAGCTGGTGGTGGTGCTGGAGCCGCACTTGGCAGGTGGGTGCGTCCTATTGGCAAGCGCATCGGACGAGAAATTGCAAAGAGAACTGGTCGTACACGAGGAGGTGTACTGACACGCAAGTGGGGCGATCATGTAGAAGAGATAGGAGCAGCAGTCGGTGGTACTGTTGTAGAACGACTAACCTCTAAAATACTCAAGTGTTTCCCTCCTATTGACACCTCAGGACCGTACATGGGTCCGCCTCACAACCCGATTGACAGGTCACATGTACATATACGGTAAACTATATGTTCTCTTTAACTGTCTGCCTGCAGGGGGAGAAAACCTTCCTTCTTCTGCAGGCACAGTGCTGAGGAGGAAATAGTATGCAACCTAAAGTTAAGCAACCAAGTGAAGAGTATAATGGATGGTACCGACTATGGTATTGGTGTGCGCTGTTTTATATCGCTCTATTAATAGGTGGACTTTTTGATACAGCTATCAATCGATTTAGTGGAGTTAGCATAAACCATGAAAAAATATTTGTTTTTATTTTTGTTTTTACACCTATAAATCTTTTTTTGTTTTTAATATCTTTTGGAACAATTTATTTTTTATCTAGTAATAAAATATTACGCAATTATACGGAATGGTTTAATAAACTGAACCAAAAAATTCTGGACGTTATTTACTTTATCTTTTCTTTTATACTAATTATTACCTCTCTCATTATAACATCAAAAATATATGAAAAAATATATGTAATCAACGGATGAGAAGAATAATCATAGTTGCCTTGCCTTTAATCTTCTGCATAGCAGTCGCCAGCGTCCTCTGGCAACTGCTCTCTCCAAGCGTAAGTCCTCGCCATAAAGAGGTCTTAACGGACGGAGTTCGGATTGTGTACATCACGCATCCCGATAGGGTTAATGAGAACTGGCTCTCTGAGCGGTTCTTGCAACCCCTCTGGTTCGGTCCATCCCGAGAAACGATTCCAGAGACGATAGAGGCACTAAGAGAAAAAGTAGCCCAAAACCCTAATGACCCAAAAATAGTTTCAGACTTGGCTATTTTGTTGTCGCAAAAGAGACGATGGGAAGAGGCACTGACTTATGCTCGTCGTTGGACAGAGTTGGCTACCACAGTGGATGACCGTCTCAACTCTTGGATACTGGTGGCTTACGCCCTTGTCAACCTAAATCGTTATCACGGGGCAATCGAGGAGTTGGACAAATCGATGAGATACAACACGCATCCTAAATCAAAAGGGTATCTTTACTCCGTTCGTGGTGAAGTTTTATTGGTTATGGCTGGTCAGGATGAACAGAGGAGAGATGAGTATCTTGAACAGGCAGGGGAATCGTTCAACAAGGCACTGACATCTGCTCCTGACTTGAGGCGTGCTCTATTGGGAAAGGCGCGTTGGCATCTATTGCGGCACACATGGGGTGTTAGTCAAACGAACGATGAACTGGAACAGGCTGATCAGTTGCTGAAGCGTCTTTACACAGTGGGAGTGGAATATGAACGCGAACAAGTTCTGACGGCGTACTATCAGGGTGTCGTTTATGAGCGCAAAGGGAATTTGGGATTAGCGAAATAGTATTACCGCGCCGCGATAAAAGGCGACCCCCAAAGTTTTGTTTTTATCGATCCTCCCGAATAAGCTGAGAAAGTAGTTTGGGCATCGTGCCTATCCTATATGTCCCCCCTACTAACGGAGGAATCAAATGGGGGCATAGGGGCACGATGCCTATACCACACAGCACAGGTATAATTGCGCTAATGCGAGTGGCACAGATTGTGGTACCGCTGGTGCTGATTGGGATTGCGGTTTTGCTGTTCATGGCGTCGCCCCCATCGGCGTCGTTGCGTGCAGGACGCCCACTCCCAGAAATGCAGTTCACCGACCTGAACGGTGAAACGGTCAAGATTGGGGGGGCGCAAGACAAGGTCTATCTGGTGGATTTCTGGGCGACTTGGTGTGCGCCCTGCCGGCAGTCGATGCCCTTTTTCCAAGAATTGCACGAAGAGTTTGGAGAGCGTGGGCTGGAAGTGGTCGGCATCGCGCTCGAATCGGGTTCCGCTCAGAATGTTCGCTCCTTTGTGCAGTCGCTTCGTCTCACCTATCGCATCGTTGTGCCCGAAAACGAGGACGAGGTGCGAAGCCTATACCAAGTGCAGTCATTTCCAACGCTCTACATCGTGGACCGGAATGGAACTATTCGCTACGCAGAGACTGGGTTTAGCAACGAGTTTCGCGACGATATTCGCCGTGTGGTAGAACAACTCCTGAACCAGTGAGGTATACTATAGCGCACACTATAAAGCGAGGGTGAAATAGCCATTCAGAAGGAACTGAGAATCAACAATCGTATCCGCGCCCGCGAGGTGCGAGTGATCGACAGTGATGGGAAGCAGTTGGGCGTGATGCCGACGCGTCGCGCCCTCAAAATCGCTCAGGACAAGGGACTGGACTTGGTCGAGGTCGCTCCGAACGCCAATCCGCCCGTGTGCAAAATCCTAGACTACGGGCGCTACCGCTATGAGCAAGAGAAGTTGGCGAAGGAGGCGAAGAAGAAGCAGAAGGTCGGAGACATCAAAACCCTGCGCGTGCGCCCCAATATCGCCAAAGGCGACATCGAGACCAAAGTCCGAAACGCCATCGAGTTCCTTGAGGACGGCGATAAGGTAAAATTTGTGGTCATCTTCCGTAGTCGTGAGTTTGGGCGCCCACAGATGGGCGAACAGCTCCTGCAGAAGTTTGCGTCGGCTCTGGAAGAGTACGGCGTGGTGGAAAAAGCGCCTGCGATGGACGGTCGCCAAATGGTGATGGTCATCGCACCGCGCAAGAAGCCCGCCCCGAAACCGAAGCCGACCAGCGAAGGAGGTTCGGAACATGCCAAAAATGAAGACGAGCAAAACCGCCGCCAAGCGGTTCAAGCGGACAGCAACGGGCAAACTGATGCACAAGAAGGCGGGCAACAGCCACCTGTTCTTGAGCAAAAGCCCGAGCAGGAAACGCCGACTGGACCTTGAAGACGAACTCTTCAAGGGCGAATACCGGCGCATCAATCGCTTACTGGCAGGCAAATAAGGAGGAACGACTATGCCACGCGTAAAAGGTGGATTTGTAACGCGCCGACGCCATAAGAAACTGCTCAAGCGCGCGGAAGGCTACTACGGCGCGAAGAGCAAACTCTATCGCAAGGCGCACGAGCAGGTGATGAAGTCGCTGATGTATGCGTTCCGCGACCGACGCCAACGCAAGCGCGACTTCCGACGACTCTGGATACTGCGCATCAACGCCGCATGCCGACAGCACGGTCTGCGCTATAACGAGTTCATCCACGCCCTCCAAGAGAAGGGCATCGACCTCAATCGCAAACAGCTCGCCGAAATGGCGGTGCGCGACCCCGAAGCGTTCGGGATGCTCGTTCAATCTGTGCGTTCCTGATGGAAACCACCATCCAACAACTTCTGGCGCAGGCGCAGGTCGCTATCGAGCAGTGTGGCTCCACCGCAGACCTCCAAGCGGTGGAGTCTCGCTATCTCGGCAAGAAGGGCGAGCTGAGCCTGCTCCTGCGCCAAGTGGGGAGCCTGCCTCCCGAACAACGCCCCCTGTTCGGACAACAGGTGAACGAGGCGCGCGCGGTGCTGGAGCAGCGCATCGCCGAGAAACGCCACCAGATTACCCAACAAGAACTGCGCCAACGACTGGAACAGGAACGGTTAGACTCGACCTTGCCTGGAGTGCCCCTGCGCCCTGCTCGGCTTCATCCCCTCACGCTCACTGCCCGACGCGTGAAATCCGCGCTGATGGGCTTGGGCTTCGAGTTTGTGGAGGGCTACGAGCTGGAGCAGTTCGAATATAACTTCGGCGCGCTCAACTACCCGCCCGACCATCCTGCGATGGACGCCCAGAACTCGTTCCATGTGGCGGACGGCTGGCTGATGCGCACGCAGACGACTTCCATTCAGGGGCGCATCTTCGAGCAGGTTCAGCGTGGCGAACGCCAACTGCCCCTGCGTATCGCCATCATCGGGCGGTGCTTCCGCTATGAGAATGTAGACGCCACCCACTCCCACACCTTCCACCAAGTGGATGCGTTTATGGTGGACGAGGGCGTGAGTATGGCACACCTGAAGGGCACGCTCACCCAGTTCGCCCAAATCATGTTCGGCTCCGATGTGCGTGTGCGCTTCCGACCCGACTTCTTCCCCTTCGTGGAGCCGGGCGTCGATTTTGCCATCTCGTGGAAGGGAGGCTGGCTCGAACTCGGTGGAGCGGGGCTGATCCACCCCAACATTCTGGAACATTACGGTATCGACTCGGAACGCTATTCGGGCTTCGCATTCGGCTTGGGCATCGAGCGTATCCCAATGCTCCAGTATGGCGTGGACGACCTGCGCCTGTTCTTGGAGAACGACCTGCGATTCTTGGCGCAGTTCCCGATTTTGTGAACAAAAATGCGAGTTCCCATCGAGTGGCTCAACGACTTTGTGCGGTTCGACCTGAGCGCGGACGAACTTGCGGAACGGCTCACGATGGTGGGCTTGGAAGTGGAAGAGGTGCTGGAGACTCCGCAAGGCACGGTGCTTGCGCTCTACATCACGCCCAATCGCGGAGACTGTCTCAGCATCTTCGGGATTGCGCGTGAGGTCTATGCAATCTTGGGCGATGCTTGTGAGCCGACGCCCCTGTTCCATCGGCTCAACGAGCTCATCCTGAACCCACCCACGCTGGACCCCAGCGAGACCCTGAACTATGCAGAGGTAGAGATACGCGACCCTGACCTGTGCCCACGCTATGGGGCACGCGTGATTCGGGGCGTGAAAGTGGCGCCTTCGCCCGCCAAAATCCAGAACCGACTGCTCGCAGCAGGGCTACGCCCGATTTCGAACTTGGTGGACGCCACGAACTATGTGATGTTGGAACTCGGTCAGCCCCTGCACGCGTTCGATTTGGACACGCTGAGAGGTGCGCGTATCGTTGTGCGCCGTGCCTATCAGGGCGAGCGAATCCAGACGCTGGACGAGCAGGAGCACGCCCTTTCCACCGAGATGCTGATGATTTGCGACGCCGAGCGACCTGTCGCTGTGGCAGGCGTGATGGGTGGTGCCGAGACCGAGATTAGCCCCACCACCCAGAATGTGTTGATGGAGTCGGCGCACTTCAATCCCTTCTCGATACGCGCCACCGCCCGCCAACTCGGACTGCGCACCGAATCGTCCTATCGGTTCGAGCGGTTCGTCGACCCGAACTTGGTGGTGGTCGCGCAGATTCGGGTCTGCGAGCTGATAGAGGAATGGACGGGCGTGCGCGCGGTAGAGGGCATGATCGATGTCTACCCCAATCCGATTGCTGAGCCGAAGCTGAACTTGCGTCTGCCTCGCGCCGAGCAACTGCTGGGCTTCCCGATAGCGCCTGAAGAGGCGGAAGCGGTGCTGACCCGTCTAAACTTGCGCCCGCAAAAGGCAGATGAGAAAACTTTCACGACCCACATCCCACTCTATCGGCACGACTTAGTGCGCGAGGTGGACTTGGTGGAGGAGTTGGGGCGCATTCTCGGCTACGAGCGCATTCCATCCGCACCCCCAGCAGGCTCAACGACGCAAGGAAAAGATAGTCTCGAAGGCGCGTTTGCCGAGCGCGTGCGCACCATCCTGCTCAGCGCAGGACTGCAGGAGGTGGTGAGCCACACCTTAGAGCCAGCGAATCCGCTCCAAACGGCAGGCGAGGGCATCGGCGAGATACTCTACCAGCCCGTTATACTGCGCAACCCGATGAGCGACGAGCTGAGCCACCTGCGCCACTCGCTTCTGTCCAGTCTGGTGCGCTCTGCAGACCACAACCGACGGCGCGGACTGCGCGACCTGCACCTGTTCGAGATTGGGCGGGTGTTCGCGCAGGGCGAGGATGGCTATCACGAGTGGACTCATCTCGGGCTGCTCAGCACGGGCAACATCCACGCACCCCACTGGGCACAGAAACCCACCGAGACCGATTTCTACACCTTCAAGGGAATAGTGGAGCATCTGATGAGCAGTTTGGGGATTCAGGCGCGTTTTGTGCCTGCTGAAGGACACGACCACCGCTTCCATCCCGGACGCTCGGCGTTCGTTCACGATGCCAACGACCAGCGGTTGGGCATTATGGGCGAGCTTCACCCTGAAATTGCCCAGCAATATGAGTTCCGTCGGCGGGTTTATCTTGCGGAGTTCGGACTGCTTGCGCTGATACAGAGTGCCCAGCACACCGTCCACTATCGCCCGCTCCCGATGTTCCCGCCCGTTTTGCGCGATATTGCGGTGGTAGTGAGCCAAGCGACCCCTGTTTCCGCACTGATGGACACCATTCGCCAAGTGGCAGGGAGCCAGTTAGAGTCGCTTCAACTGTTCGACCGCTACACAGGTGCGCCTGTGCCTGAGGGATGGCACAGCCTTGCGTTCTCGCTGGTGTTTCGCGACTCTGAGCGCACCTTGACCGATGACGAGGTCAACGCAAAGGTCGAGGCAATCTTCACTGTGTTGGAGCGCGAGTTCGGCGCACAACCCCGACGATGAGAGAGGTTCGCTACGCCCCACCTGATGCGCTCATCGAGCAGGTCGCCCGCGCGCTGGTTGAGGTGGTTCGACAGACACTGAGCCGAGGCGAGCGGTTCCGAATCGCCCTTTCGGGAGGCAATACGCCCCGTGCGCTGTACGAACGGCTCGCCCAACCCGACTATCGCAAGGCGGTAGATTGGACAAAGGTACACTTCTTCTGGGGCGACGAACGCTATGTGCCCCACAACCATCCCCAAAGCAACTACCGAATGGCGTATGAGGCGTGGCTGAAACACCTGAGCCTGCCCCCCGAATGCGTCCACCCTATGCCCACCGATTGCCCCGACCCCGACGCCTGCGCCCGACGCTACGAAAAGACTCTGGGTATGGGGTTTGGTGAGCGAGCAAGTCCTTCCCCACTTCCTTCAGCCCTGCCCACTGCCGACTGCCCACTGCCCCGCTTCGACCTCATCCTGCTCGGCATGGGCGATGATGGGCACACCGCATCGCTCTTTCCGGACGAGCCTGCCCTCTATGAGAAGGAGCGGTGGGTAGTGCCTGCGATTGCGCCGTTCGAGCCACGCCAACGGCTCACCCTGACCCTGCCCGTGCTGAACAGCGCGTGCCGAGTCTGGTTCCTTGTGATAGGTGAGGGAAAGCGAGCCGTCTTGAAGCGCGTGTTCGAGGGCGAGCCTCTGCCAGCTGGATTGGTGCAGCCTGTGCAGGGCGAGCTGGTCTGGTGGCTGGATGAGGCGTTGCGGTGAAAGTAGATTGGAGAGCGAAACCGAGTACCCCTCTCCTACTGTGTAGGAGAGGGGTTTTAGAGAAGTGAAGGTTTCAGGGGCTAATTCCCGCAACCGAAGTTGAACAGCACGATGAGCAGGTCAGCGTCGTCGACCGTGCCATCGTTGTTCACATCGCCTGGTATGAAGAACCCAGACTGACCGAAGTTGAACAGCACGATGAGCAGGTCGGCGTCATCGACCACACCATCGTTGTTCGCATCGCCTTCGCAGGATGGTCCGGTGTCGCACCCTTGCGGACTGACGAAGTACGCGCCTTGCAGAGTGATGCTGTAGGCTCCTCCAGCAGCGGTGCTCCCTGTCCAACCTGCAATCGGGTTCGTATTGTCGGCACAGGAGAGCGTACCCGAACTCCACAGGAGCGCGCCGTTCGCGTCCACCGCATCGCGGTTGAAACGGCTAATCGCCAGCAGGTAAGTGCCCTGTTCAGTAATACAACCCAGCGAGTTGTCGATTTGGGATTGGAGACCGCTGGTGTCGTCGTTAGCGACCACGCCCGTGCCATCACAGCGGAACAGCCAGAGCTGGGTATCCCAACCTGTGCCTCCAATCGTGCTTGCCACGAAGGAGCCTGGGTCGGTAATGCAGATGACATACATATCGACGCCATCGGCTTCGTGGTCTCCGCGAATGCGAGTCACAGGGTCTTGACAGGGTTGCTGGTCAGGGCGTGTCACTACCTGAGCTGTTGCAGGCAGGTCGCCCGCATCGCTACCGCCATCCACCAGCTCTTGCCACACATCAGGTGGAGGTGGCGGACAATCGTCGGGGTCACCGCGAGTGGCACCTGCAACACCCGTGAGCTGAATTACATAGCTCCCTGCTGAAGTGTTACCACTCCAGCCTGCCACGCGTGAGGTCGCATCAGGTCCATCAGGACAGCGAATCGCACCGAACGGAGAGTTATTCCAGATTAGCCCACCATCACAGCCTCCAGGGTCGCGATTGTACCGACTGATAGCGAGGTAGTATAGCCCCGGACCAGAAATACAGGAGCTCGAGTTGTCAATAGTGGACTGCACACCACCGCTCGGACTATCATCGTTATGCACCACACCCTTGCCACTCGCATCGAACAGCCAGAGCTGAGTGTCGAAACCAGTCGTGCCAACGGTTGTAGCCGAGAAGGAGAACGGGTCGGCGATGTAGATGGCGTACATGTCCACATCGTCGGCATCCAGCGAGCCGCGAATGGCGGGGATGTTATCGCCCGAAGTGTTCTGAGCGGTTTCGGGCAGGTCGCCTGCGTCGCCACCACCGTTCTCTTGTTCATCCCAACCTGTGAAGGGCGGAGCGACGGTGGTCTGGAGGGTGATTGTGCCCGAATCCCAGTTGCCATCAGGCGCAACAGACCCGTCATCAAAGGTCTCGTAGAATTCCAGATAGAGCGTGTTATCAGGCAGGGGAATATCGGGCACGCCGAAGCCAGTTGTGAGCTTCAACACGCCACCGCTGGAGTAGGAACCAGTTCCTGCTGATGTATCCGCAGCGCCTGGGCGTAGCACATAGCCCTCGCCATTCACATTCGTAATCAACACGGCGATTTCCGAGCGCCAGCTGGGTGAAGTGGCAGTTATCGTCACATCCCAGCCGACGCCGTTCCACAGGTCATCGCTCCCTACATTAATGGAGAGGCGTGTGTTGTTCGTATCGCCAAGTCCACCATAGCTGGGTGTCCCGGTAACATCAATCGTGGTCTGGTTGCCCTCCGCAGGGGCGAAGTCGCCACCGTTGCGGATGGGGGTATACAGGGCGGGGTTGCGCGGACCGACATTGACATACTCGATGTGCATCGTCGGGCGCGGTTTTTCAGACGGGTCGTGCTTGGAACTCTCGGCTCCCTTCTGCGCGAAGGCAAACGAACCAAGCGATACAGCAATCGCCACTGCCGTGCTACAAATCCCTCGTAGTGTGAACATCATCACATCTCCTTTCGGTGCTGGTTGCACCTGCCTTATATTATACACCATTTTTGCGGTCATCCCTTCCTCTTTTGGGCGATAAAAGCAAAAGTGGGGCAAGCCGAAGCCTACCCCACTTTGAGGACACTTGATGAAGTGTAGCGGTCAGGAAATCTGCTCCATACGAAGTGTGCCATCAATCGGACCAGGTGCGCCTTCCACAGGAAGCCCCTTCAGCTTGAACTCCATTCGCCGTGCCATGCCGTTGGTGGAGTCTATCAAAATGAACCCCTCGGCACTTGTACCATCTGCCTTGCCGTCCGCTTGAGTCCAACTGACCTTGAGGCGCAGGACTTCCGTGTCGCCCATCTTCTCCACGCCAACCAGCTCGAACTCGCCCTTCATATCGGGCGCGCCGTTCTGTCCCTTCATCGTATGGCTCCATTTATCGCCGACCTTGACGGGCTTATCGGGAAAAATGAAGTTGGTACTTCCCGTTAGCTGATTTGTGGGTGAGTTGCTGGTGGGCGAGGAGACCATTTCTCCATTCGGCTTGAAAGTCACGCGGGTAGGCGGGGAAGCGGGTTGAGGCATTTCCGAGTCGCCGAACTTCACAATCATCTCCGACGAACTGGATTCCATCACAATGTTGCCGTTCTCCTCGATTTTGAGAACCTTGTTGGTAATCGTTGTCGACGCGTTCACGCTCATCCCACCGAAGTCGATATCCATCGACATTCGGTACTTGAAGGTGTCGCCCTCTTTGGGGTTCAGCTTGAGGGTGTACTCCTGGGCGGGTGCGAGGCTCAACGCGAACGCAAAAACACTACTCAGCGCCACTGCTTTCATTGCTCGTTTCATCGGTTCCTCCTAAGGGTGGCTCAAGTATACCCTGCGGGAGCATTTTTCCAAATCAAGGGTATACTCTCTTGAGATGGGGATTATCGAGTCGCTCTGGGTTGCATTAGACACTCTGCGCATGCACAAACTGCGCTCCTTCCTGACGATGCTGGGCGTGATTTTCGGAGTAATGGCGGTGGTGGTGATGGTCGCTCTGATTGAAGGAGCGCGCGCGAATGTGATTAGCGAGTTTGAGAAGCTCGGCTCAGATGTGATTATCGTTGCGTTTGACCCGTCCGATAGGCTAAGACGCGGAGCGCAGGGTGGGACGGTCGAATCGCTGACCCTGTCTGATTTGGAAGCGATACGCCAAATCCCCGAACTGCGCAAGGTCTCGTGCGAACGCTCGCTGGGGCAAAAAGAGGTGATATTCCAAGCCGAGAAGCAGACGGCTACGCTCACTGGTGTAGACGAGAACTACCTCTCCGTGCGTGCGCTGGAGATGGAGCGGGGGCGTTTCTTCGAACCCCACGAGGTCACCTCAGGTGAAAAGCTCGCTGTGCTGGGCTACGAGACCGCCCAGAAACTGTTCGGCAAAGAAGACCCTATCGGCAAAGAGATTCTGGTGGACGGCACGCAGGTTCGAGTCATCGGCGTGTTGGCGAAGCGGGGACGCTCGTTCGGGGAGAGTCAAGACGAGACGGTCTACATGCCGCTCTACTCTGCGCTCAGACGATGGGCGGGCGACGAAAACCTCTCGGTGATTCTGGCGATGCCCCACAACCGTGAGCAGACCCCCGTCGCAATGGACGCGATTTGGGAAACACTAATGCGCCTGCACAACAACCAGCCCGACTTCCGCGTGGATACCTTAGAGAGCATCTTGAGCGCCATCACGCGTGTCATCTCGCTTTTTGGGGTGTTGCTGGGCGGGATTGCGGGACTTGCGCTCTTGGTGGGCGGAATTGGCATTATGAACATTATGCTCGTTTCGGTCACCGAACGCACGCGTGAGATTGGTCTGCGTAAGGCGGTCGGGGCGCAGAAGTACCAAATCCTCATCCAGTTCCTGATCGAATCGGCAACCCTCGCCACGATTGGCGGTCTGATTGGAATGGGGCTTGGTTGGGGCTTCGGGGAACTGATTGAGTGGGCGACGAAGCAGTCTGAAGTGTTTGGCGATAACGGGCTGAACTTCTATTTCCCGATTTGGGCGGGGATTGGCGCATTTTTGTTCTCGGCGTCGGTGGGCGTGGTGTTCGGATTGTATCCCGCTTGGCGCGCGGCGAACTTAGACCCGATTGTCGCTCTGAGGTATGAGTAAAATGCAATACGCTCTGTGCAACGAGGTACTGAGACACTTAAGTTGGGAAGACGCCTGCTATCAGATGGCGCAGGTCGGCTACGAGGGCGTGGAGATTGCGCCTTTCACCTTCGCCGAATCGGTAGCGACGCTCGATTCGGCGACCCGTGCCTATATTCGACAGACCGCTCGGCTCCACAACCTTGAGATTGTGGGGCTTCATATGTTGTTGTGGTCTCCGCCAGGCTTGCATGTGGCACATCCTGACCCAAGAGTACGCAAGCGCACAGCGGACTATCTGGTCGCGCTGGTGGAGTTTGCCAGTGATGTCGGCGCGCGGTTAATGGTGTTCGGCTCGCCCAAGCAGCGCTCCAGCATTGCGCCCCACACTCCTGCCGAGAGTGCGCAGATGTGGCTCGACACGCTTCAGCCTGCGCTCAGGCGGTGTGAGCAGGTGGGCGTCACGATTTTGCTGGAACCCCTACCCGAAACCGATGTCGTGCAGAGACTCAGCGAAGCGGTCGCACTGGTTCAGCAGGCAAATCACCCGAACCTCAAGACGATGTTGGATGTCAAGAGCGCGCTTGCCGAGACGAGCGATGTGCCTGCGCTCATTCGCCAGTATGCGCTCCATATCGCGCATGTCCACCTAAACGACAGCAACCTACGCGCCCCGGGCTACGGCAAGACCGATTTCGGTCCCATTCTACGCGCACTCAGAGAGATAAACTATCAGGGCTGGTGCTCGCTGGAGCCGTTTGACTATTCCCCCAGCCCTGAAGTGATGATGCGCGAGTCGCTGGCGTATCTTTGGCAGGCGGAAGTCGGGTAGGGGCGCTTACTGACCTGCGCCTCCCTGATTGGGAGTGCCATATCGGGAGCGAAGCACCTCGATCGCAGTCCGCTTGGCTTGCTCAGGCATATTGGGGTCGTTTTGAATGCGTTGGATTTCGCGCTCGATATCGTTCGGTCCCACTGTCTCAAATTGGGGTTGAGTCGATCGGTATGTGCTAAAGACTATAAAGACTGCCAGCAAGATTGCCACAATAGCAAATGCTAGCATCATCATCTGCTTTTTATCCATTTGCCAAACCTCCCTGAAGCAGGAGAGGGGGCATCCCCCTCTCCAAGAAATGATTTAGTACGGATACCAACCCTCAGCAGTCCACTGACTAGGCAGACCTACAGGTACATAGATGTGGCGGAACCACAGGAGTCGTCCGCGTGGCATGCCTTGTACATGTCCGTCTCCGAAGAGCACATTCGCGACGCCGTTGTGGCGGTAGCGTGGGTGCATCCCACACTGTGCCCACGAGCCGTTCCCTTGGGGCGCACAGTCGCGGTCGCGCTCTAAGGCGATGCGGGAGTTGTCGGTGGAACCGCGCGGATTGCCCACCGAGTCTGCCCAGTCCCACTGCCATGTGCCGAAGAAGGGCCAGCCCCAAGCGGCGTCGGTGACACCCTTCTCCACAACGATGGCTTTCTCAGCAGGGGTTTCTAACTGGGCGAGAGCCGTTGCACGATGGCGGGCATCCAGTGTACTGCTGGGAGTACAGCAGTTCCAGAAGTCCGCGAAGATGTCGTAGTGCGCGCCATACTGACCCCCTTGAGTTTTGACAGGGTGGCTGGGGCAGCTGAAAATCCCGTCGCGTCCTGGATGATAGCGCTGATTGGGGTCCATCCAGTGAGGTTCAGAGTACTGCGCCTTGACATACGGGTCTACGAGACCATACCACAGTCGTTGAACAATCCCAGTGTTACCACCCCCATACTGAGAGGGAGGGAAATACTCGTCGTAGTCCTGAACATACTGCATAATCGCCAGACCGATTTGCTTGGTGTTCGAGGCACAACTCGTTTGACGCGCTTTCTCGCGCGCCTGCGCAAACACAGGGAACAGAATCGCCGCTAAGATGGCGATAATCGCTATGACCACCAATAACTCAATCAGTGTAAAGCCTCGTCGCATAGTGGACCTCCTTCGCGCTTGCTATCGCAGAGCCGGCATCGGCTCCTGCTTGAAGCGCTTCAAGCCTATTCCTATTATACACCACTTTCGAAGCGATTCCTGCTTAATTTTCGGACGATGGGCGGGAATTTTGGATTTTTTGGGGTGTCTCCAAAGCAGAACCCCCAAAAACTCGCATTTTGAGCAGGGAACAGCCAAGACATGCGCAATCTATCTTCACGATGAAGCCAGTGGTTGGGTTTATGGGTTTAGGCATTATGGGGCGTCCGATGGCGCGCCATATCGTGCAGGCAGGCTACCCGCTCTGGGTGTTCAGCCGTAGCCGACCTCCGATTGAGGCGTTGGTCGCCGAAGGCGCACAAGAAGCAGAGTCGCCCCGCGCGCTCGCTCTGCAGTGCGATGTGGTTATCAGCTGCCTGCCTGACGATGCGACGGTGCGCCAACTCTGGTGGGAAGGGGAGCGTTCGGCTCTGCCTGCAATCCGACGCGGGGCGATAGCGATCGATATGGGCACGACCTCGCCCAGCCTGACCCGTGAGTTAGCGGAGTATGCGCGCGAACGGGGAGCCTACTTTTTGGATGCGCCTGTCACGGGGGGGCAGTGGGGTGCTGAGGCAGGCACGCTCACTATCATGGTCGGGGGCGACCCCGAAGCCTACGAACGCGCCCTGCCGATTTTTCAGACGATGGGCAAAAAGATTGTCTATGTCGGTGAGAGCGGGAAAGGGCAACTGATGAAGCTCGCCAATCAGATTGCGGTGGCAGTCGGGATGTTGGCGGTGTCCGAATCGCTCCTATTTGCGGAGCGCGCAGGTTTAGACCCTGCGCAAGTGGTGGAAGTGTTGAGTTCGGGTGCGGCGGGTTCGTGGGCGATGGAGAACCTCGGCTCGCGCATCGCTCGGCGCGACTTTCAGCCGGGCTTTATGGTCAAACTGCTCCAAAAAGACCTTCGCATCTTGCTGGACGAAGCGAGCCACCAACACCTTCCTCTACTCGGCTCCGCGCTGGTTCACCAGCTCTATCAGGTGTTGCAGGCGTCGGGTGAAGACCAGCTGGGCACGCAAGCGCTCAGCCTCGTTCTGGAGCGACTTGCGCCTAAGCCAATTGATGTATAATTCATACCGTGCAGAGTTCACGGCGGAGAAAACGACCGACACTGGCAACGGTGGCACGGGAAGCAGGAGTTTCCATCGGCACGGCGTCCAACATCCTCAGCAACAAGTTGGAGTTGCACTCGCCCGAGACGGTGGAGCGGGTGCTAAGTGTCGCTCAAAGGATGGGCTATCGCCCCAATCGGTTGGCACGGAGCCTCGTTGCGAAGTGTACCCATACGATTGGCGTGGTGATGGAGCCGACACACACGGTCTTCACGCGCAACCCCTACGCCTCGGCAGTGCTGGATGGGGTGCTGGAGTGCCTGATGAAGCGCCACTATCACCTCAAGCTCGTGATAATGACCGAAGTCAATCCGCTCACGCTGTGGATGCAGATCGATGACGGCTCGATGGATGGCGCGCTCCTCATCTGCCCGTTAGATGAAAGCCCACTATTGGAGTGGTATGCGCATACCTCTTTGCCCTGTGTCTCGGTTGGGAGCGTGGTTCCCGCTCAGCACGGGATTTATTGCGTCGATTCGGACAGCGTTCACGGCATACGCTTAGCGACAGAGCATCTGCTGCAGTTAGGACATCGGCAGTTGGGTTTCATTCGGGGACCTGAGAACCAGTTTAGCGCGCACCAGCGGGAGCAGACTTTTCGCGCAGTGTTGAAAGAGCACGCCATTCCCGTCATAGAAGCGTGGATACAGGGGAAGGGGTACGAGATCGAATCGGGCTATGAGGCGATGCAGGCAATCCTTGCCCAACCGAGCCTTCCGACGGCGGTGGTCGCCTCGAACGACCTCGTCGCGATGGGGGCACTCCACGCCTGCCACGAGCGCGGGTTTTCGGTTCCTGCGGACCTCTCGATTATTGGGTTCGACGACTTCCCCAGCGCAGGTGTCGTCAACCCGCCCCTGACGACCGTTCACAACGACATTCACGGGATAGGCTATCACGCGGCGGAAGTGTTGATTGAGCAGATTGAAACGGGCACGCCCAAGTCCGGTGTGCGCCTGTTCGCTGGGGAGCTGATTATTCGCGGGAGTACTGCGCCTCCGTATCGATAGGGTTAGGGTACGCTGGAGCGGGTTCAGTGGCAACTACCACTCCATCCCTTTCACCCGAATCAATCAGAGTGGGTCAGAACCGTTCACTCCACGCGCATAGATTAGGTACAGTTATGTCTGGGATGGATTCTGCAAAGCACGACCTGAAACCTCTACGCCACGCGATTCGGCAGTGGAAAGAGGGTCATCGCCTTGTTCAGAAACTGAGAGAGCAAGAGTGGCTAGATCTCAGCCCCATCGAGCGCTTGCGAGCACTGGGAATGTTATACGAGATGGCTCGCTCCAGAGGACTACATGAACGCACCAAACCCCAAGTTTGTGAGCGTTGGCTCAAAATCAAACGGAAATGGCTAACAGAGAACCTCCCCTCGCAGAAGGGTTCGTAAGAGCGTTGGAAGACCTAAAGCGCTGCATGGACGCTTTTGGCGTTTCGTATGCGATTATTGGTGGGGTTGCTGTTGTCTTGCACGGATATCTTCGAAGTACGGTCGATGTAGACGCAATCGCTGAAATCGATTTTCCCCATATCGAAGAGTTTATACAGATTGCAAACCAGTATGGTTTTGAAACGCGCATACAAGACGCCAAAAAGTTCGCTCAACAGAACTATATTCTACTGTTGAGGCATCGCAATACAGGATTACCTCTCGACATTTCGTTTGCATTCACACCCTACGAGCAAGAGGCTATTGGTAAAGCACTCTCTATCCGCTTAGGTGAGGTTCAGGTGTCGGTGGTGAATCCAGAGGACTTGCTCATCATGAAGTCTGTTGCACAGCGCCCAACCGACTTACTCGACATATTGGAAATTTATCGCAGATATGTAAACGATATAGATTTGAATCGCGTGCGCTATTGGGTAGAACAGTTTGGGGAAGCGTTAGACGACCCTGAACTCTGGTTGCGTGTCGAACCGTATTTTAGGAAAGATTAGCATTTTATTACAAAGTATGAACCACTCGTTCAAGATTTTTCGCCACCACCCTGATTGCCTCCTCGCTCAGGTTGTTGTGGAAGGGCAGAGCTAAGGTGCGTTTGGCAATTGCTTCGGTCTTGGGGAGGTCGCCTTCGCGAGTGCCGAACATCTCACGAATATACGGTTGGAGGTGGATGGGAGCGAAATAGCCACGAGCGGGTATCCCCTGCGCTTCCAGTCCCGCTATCACACGGTCGCGGTCTAAACCTTCTGCAAGCAGCACGACATAGACGAACCAACTCATTCGCACATATGGCTTAACAACGGGTGGGCGCACCCAATCATATTGCTGGAGATAGCGAGTGTAAGTTTGGGCGACCTGTTCGCGCTTCTGCAGGCACTGCTCCAGACGCTTCATCTGAGAGACACCTAATGCGCAGGACATTTCGTCAAGGCGATAGTTGTAGCCCAAAATTTGGTGTTCCAACCATGCACCCATCTCGGCGCGCCCTTGATTGCGCATCGAACGGCACTGCTTCGCCAGTTTTTCGTTCCGAGTGACAATCATTCCGCCCTCGCCTGTCGTAATCTGCTTGTTGGGGTAGAAAGCGAACACGCCTGCATCACCAAACTGCCCGATTTTGCGTCCTTGATACTCCGCGCCTAGCGCTTCACAACAGTCGTCAATCAGTACAAGATTGTGTCGCTCGGCAATCTCGTTCAGTGCATTCCACTCGGCGGGGTGTCCGAAGGTGTCCACTACCATAATCCCCTTCGTGCGGGGAGTGATTTTGCGCTGGAGGTCGTCGATATCGATGCAGAAGGTTTCAGGTTCAACCTCTACAAATACAGGGCGTACGCGCTCCATCAGAAGCACATTCACGCTCGCTGCGAATGTGAAAGAGGGCACAAGCACCTCATCGCCCTCGCCTAATCCCAACGCACGCACCACCAGATGCAATCCCGCCGTGCCCGAACTGACCGCAATAGCGTAAGGAACCCCCACATACTCGGCAACCGCCTGCTCGAACTCGACCATCTTCGGTCCCAGCGCCAGCCGTCCCGAGCGTACGACCTCCAGCACCGCTTGGACATCACTCTCATCAATCTCCGGGGACGCCATCGGGATTTTCATAGACCGTTCTCTCGCTTGAGACTTTTTGCAGGTATTCCTACAACTGTATCTCCTGGTGGCACGTTTTTCGTTACCACAGCTCCCGCGCCAACAGTTGCACCCGCTCCTACTCTCAGATATTGCAAGATTTGAGCACCTGTACCAACTAACACACCTTCTTCTAACACTACTCCCCCCGATATATTTACACCAGGATTGATTACGCTACCTCTGCCAATTACCGCTTCGTGACCGATTGTACAGCTCAGATTTACCATCGAATAAGGCTCGAAAACCACATTTACTGTAGCGATGTTTCCTGCGCATAGTATGACGCCGTGTCCTATCTCGCAACTCTCGAAATCCATCATGACGCTTGGGTGAATTAGGGGTGTCCAAAAATCGGGTGGGAATTCAGGTTCCAACAGGTCTGCAAACTTGAGGCGCACACTGGGGTTGCCAATTCCTATCGTCAGAGCATCGAACTCGGTGCGGTGGCTAAGAAGCCAATCAATGTCTCCCCGTATCTCCGATTGAGAGTCGTGTTCACCCAACTGGTTGAGGTCACTCACGACATACCCGACAAACTCGACTGAGCCTGAAGCGCGCTTGATATCTTCGATGAGCCATCTAACTTCACGCGCAAAGCCTCCTGCGCCTAAAACGATTATGCGTTGAGCCATTATAACCTCCTATCTTGAGCACCTTTGAACTCAGGCATTGTTGCACAGCCTTCTGCGCTAATCCCCTCGCGCTTCAGTACCTTCAATAGCGTGAGGGCAATAATCTTCAGGTCTAATCCGATTGTCCAGTTATCCACATACCAAACATCTAAGCGAAACTTCTCGTCCCAAGAGAGGGCATTCCGTCCCTGGATCTGTGCCCAGCCTGTAATGCCAGGTTTCACTTCGTGGCGTCGGGCTTGTTCGGGAGTGTAGCGGTCTAAATACTCCATCAACAGCGGTCGTGGTCCCACCAAGCTCATCTCGCCCTTGAGGACATTAAACAGTTCGGGAAGTTCATCAAGGCTCGTGCTTCGTAGGAAGCGTCCGAACGGAGTGAGACGCTTCTCGTCGGGCAGGAGGTTTCCTGCCTCGTCTGTAGCGTCGGTCATGGTGCGGAACTTGTACATCACAAGCGGTTTCCCGTGCAGTCCTGGACGCACTTGGCGAAAGAGCACGGGTTTGCCCAAGTTTAAGCGGACAAGCAGGGCAATCAACATCATCAAGGGCGCCAGCAAGACAAGCCCTCCCAACGCGCCCACGATGTCTATCAATCGTTTCAACCCTTGCGACCGCGCTAATCCTTGTTTTGGCATAGCTCCTCTATTATCCCGATGATTCGCTGGTTGATTTTATGCACATCGAACCGCTGTTCAGCCAATTTTCGGCTTGCCTGCCCCATCGTTGAGATAAGTTCAGGGTTCTGAATGAACCGCTCCATCGCCTCCACCAACGCCTCCACATCGCGGGGGGGCACTAAAAACCCATTTTCACCGTCTATGACCGTTTCCCTGCAACCGGGTGCGTCGGTCGTAATCACAGGGCGTCCCATCGCCATCGCCTCTTGAGTACTGCGGGGCACGCCTTCACGATAAGAAGGCAGCACATAGACGCTGGTCTGGGCGAAGTAAGGGCGCACATCGCTCACATGTCCGAACCATTCCAGAGTTCCTTCTTCAACCCACTGTTCAATCTCTTCCCGCTTGAGCGCGCTGGGGTTGGTGTCCAGTCCGCCGAGGAGCCAGAAGCGCGTATCGGGATAGCGTTGTTTGAGGAGGCGTGCCGATTCGGCGAACTCTACGACGCCCTTTTCCCGAAGCAAGCGCGCAGCGAGGGTGAAGGTGATAGGCTGGGTATGGGGGGGAGTAAACCCCCATTCTTCTAAGTCCACTCCAATCCCACCCAATAGCACTGCGTGGTCAGGTCGCAATAGGCGATTTTCGAGGAATAGGCGTTTGTCATCGGGGTTTAGGAATAGCACCTTATGAGCAAAGCGTAACCCTACTTTGTAAAGGTTTTGAACCAGCCTCGAAAACAAAGTGTACTTCAGCGATGGCTTTTCAATAAACGCGTACCCCAATCCCTCTATCATTGCGATTCGTCGTGGTACTCTTGCGAGCGCACTGGCAATCGTGCCGTAGATGACGGGCTTAATATTATAGGGGATGACCACATCGGGCTTCACTCGGTGCAGATAGCGCCATAGGTGAAAGAGTGTTCGCAAGTCGTGGAGGGGATTAGTTCCCGTGCGCTGAAGGGGATAGTCTACAGGCGTCGCCCCGATTTGCTGGACGGCTTGCTTGATTTCAGGCGTGTAATCTGGTGCCAGCACGATGACCTCATAGCCTTGCTTCCGAAGTGCTTCTATCAGCGCACCCCGAAAGCTGACGATGGAAGGGGCATACGGCGAGATGAACACCACCTTGCCCCTTGTGTTTCTCACAACAGCCCCTTTCTCTCCAACAGTTCCTTGTAGAGTGCTTCCCACTGGTCTACCACCTTTTCCATCTCGTAGTTCGCCACGACATGAGCGCGCCCTGCTTCGCCTGTCAGTTATCAGGTTTTATTATACATTTGCTTCTATACACAGATTTTTCATAATAAATGGATAAATAAACTAATGATAAGCCAATCCAAAAAAATGTGTTCCTTAGATTGTAAGTTCCAACTCCATATAAAAAGACTGACAGGAAGCACAATTTAAGATAAAAATTAGTGATTTTTTTCCATATATTGTATAGGAAATAAACAAGAAAAGTAGTTCCTATTACTCCATAGTAGAACAATGTCCCAGCAAATGTGGAATGGATCTCTCCCAAAAACCACGTCCTTTCCAACCACCTATCATTAGCGCCTTCTCCTGCTCCCAGAATCAGGTGTTCAGGAAACTTCCACAGACGGTCATACCCGCGTCCTTCCAAACTTGTATTTCCCCCATCATCGCGGAAACGTTCAGTTAGAAGTATGAGCTTACCTGTCAGTGCATCCCAACTATTCACAAGAATGTCTTGTGTTAACCATAGAGTCACGAAGAGTAGCACCCCTGTGGAAGCGAATACCACCCATGACCATACTTGGTTCAATGATACAACAAAATATCTCAGGGCTAAAATCAGATACGTACAGATGAGTATTGCCAAACCCAGCGTCCCAGAGCGGGAAAGGGTAAACAAAATCCCTACTGCTACTAACCCGGTGGCTATAGCTCCACGCATCCAAGAACGATGTAATGTCCATGACAGAAATGATAAAATAACGGCAACCCATAGTAACCAGTGTGCCATTTGATTGGGGTCATTAAATGTACCCATGAATCTTAGAACCCCATAGACGCGACCGATACCAGCGAAGATGAGAAATAACTCCAACAGAAGCAGTGCCCAAAGGATATAATATACACTAATCAAAATGCGCTTTATGGAAAGCCTTAAGCCAATCTGCACAATGTGAAACCAAACAATGACATTAAAAACGTAATATGCTCCTGCTAAAAATGTATGAGGGTCACAATATAAAAGGTAAATTAAAAGGTCAATAAGAAATGCATAAATTGAAAACAAAAAAGCTGTAAGCCACCATAGTCGAAAGCGAAAAGGAGACCTGGATAAATATAGATAATGAAATAAAACAGCAAAGAATATAAATAGATGCCAAATTTGCGGTAATCCACTTTTCCATAAGTATAAAGGGCTGAGGCATATTCCAATCAGAGTGAGCATGTATGACATCCACAGAAAGATATTACCCTTATGGATTTTGTTTTCTAATATCATCCTGTGTGCCGCCTCCTGCTAATCCTTATAAATCGTATAAATCGTGGCATCAACCCCCAAAAAAGCCTTCCCCCTATAAATATCCACGCTAAAGGTCCAGGTTTTAATAACCGAATGGCTTGTGCCTGAACTCGCAAACTGGACAAGACATAAGCCAAGTGTCTTTTGTTCTCAAAGGATTGCTCGTCATGCCAGCGTTTCGCTACTAATGGCATATTAATTCTCGCCAACTTGTTACCTGCTGCTGCCAATCGAACCCACAGCTCGTAGTCCACATTCATATTGAGCTTCGTGCTGTACCCTCCCACTTGAAGCAACACTTTGCGCCGCATAAATACCGACGAATGATTTACTGGATTATAATAAGCCAGCTTTTTGGTTATATCCATTAATCCGACTGTAGTGCATTCCAATGATTCCCACTGAGTAGCATTACTTTCTTTTATTATTATGCAATCACTACAGATTAACGAATACTCAGGATATTTTTCCGCAAGTGTATATTGAATCTCCAACCGCTTTGGGTGCGCCAAATCATCGGCATCCAGATTAGCCACAAATTCTGTTCGACAGAGTGATAGGGCAGTGTTTAGTGCCGTCGCTCGCCCAACTCCACCTGTCGGTACAACCGTAATACGCTTATCGCTGCTAGCTAACTCTTGAGCAATCCGAAGTGAATCGTCTGTCGAACCATCATCTACAACGATTAGTTCCCATTCTTGAAGTGTTTGTATTTGAATGCTCTCGATAGCTTCGCGAAGCCAGCGACTGCCATTGCGAACTGTCATATATACACTGACAAGAGGTTTCATAATCTACCTCCTATGTAAGAAGAGAGATTCAGCATGGCACTTGGAAATAGTTGATGGATGTATTCCTGAACAATCGTACTTACACGGAAATCCATTGCGCGTTCTCTCACTCTTTGGCGGAGGGTCTCATCGGATCGGTCTAGACACTCAAGAATGGCTTGAGCTAACATTTTAGCATTGCCTACAGGGACTAATGAACCATACTTGCCGTCCTGCAAAATCTCGCGTGGACCGTGAGGACAATCGGTAGAGACCACAGGTGTACCACACGCCATAGCCTCAACCAGCACATTACCAAAACCTTCCCATTTAGACGATAATACGAACACATGCGCGCGACTCATGAAAGCATACGGGTTATCAACAAATCCATGAATGTCCACCTCTTGTTCTAAACCTAACTCCTTAGTCAGTGCTTCTAACTTAGGGCGATCCTTACCTTCACCAAGGATTATTAGTTTTGCAGGGCGCTTTTCACGGACGATTGCAAAGGCGCGAATAAGGGTGGGGAAATCTTTTTCTTGTGTAAGCCGTCCTGCGCCTAAAATAACTGGTGGTTGTCCGTGGGCAAACCAAGGATGCTCTAAAGTTGCCTGGGAACCTTCAATTATTTCTTCGGAAACGATTGGATTGTAAATTACCCTAATAGCCTCACGAGCGATACCTGTAATATTCGTAAGGTCGGCTGCAACGCCCTCAGAAACCGCGTGTATGCGGTCTGCAATCGGATATAAGCGTCGCGCTAGAAAAGGCAGGACTCGTTTGTGAGGTGGCTTCTTAGTGCGTGCACTAAGGGTGCTATGTTCAGAAACTATTAGCCATGAAGATACTCGAGATAGTTTATAAGCAGCGATGGCGATTAGGTTTGCCTCTGTTGAGTGCGACCATAATATCGCTGGGTGGCTTTCCTGCAAGTACCTTCTCAAAGTTCTAATAGCAAACAACAGTCTGCTTTGCCCTAATCTTATGCCCATGTCTTCAAGTCTGATGCCTGGTGGAATAGAAGATCTAAGTTCACCGAGTGCATTCGCTACTACAATATCAACGGAACAGCCTAAGCGAAGTAGCTCACGGGCAACACAGAGATTATTTCTCTCGATGCCACCTCCAGAAAGTGTCGGCATAAAAAGTGCGATTTTGTGTGCATCGTTAGACCTCAGCACGGGCATCATAGGTGCCTCCTATCGTATACCTTCGAGCCAACCACACGAATTATCCCTGCTTCACTTGCCACAACTTGTGTAACCTCCTTATGTGGAAAAGCACCGCAATTATACCATATGCCATCGCAGCGAGTGCGAGTCGCACCATCAAACCAACAACATCGCCCCATTCAGGAATAAACCATAGAGTGATTGCCATGCTGAATGTTGCGGTAACTACCCCAACCGTATCAAACCACGGGATAGAGATGACCATTAGTGAACGCCCTTTCCAAAAGCTCAGGATTAGAGTTAGGGCGTAGGATATGAGAGTCGCATAAACGGCTCCCATTAGCCCGAAGGTCGGAATCCACCATACATTCAGCACGAGGTTCGAGAGGGCACCCAATCCCAAAATGCTACTGTGAGTTAGTGTATTTTGCTTTAGGTAGAAGGGTACATCGAACCAGTAGGCTCGTAAGCCCGACAAAAGCACCCCTACCGCAACCCACGGCATTACTTGGTTGGCTGTCTCGCGGAATTCGTTGCCAAAGACAATTGGAGACAGATTAGGAGCAAGGAGAGCAATAAGAGTGACAAGGGGCAAACCTGCCGAGAGAAGTAGTGTTCCAGTGCGACGAAGCTGGTTTAGGGCGGCTTGCGAGGTTTCGTGCTCATAAGCGCGAATAATGGCAGGGTAAGTCGCCAAGTTGATAGTTGAGAGGACCATCGTGATAGTCTGCTGAGCGAAATCGTAAGAAGCGGAGTATAGCCCGGCGGGCGCTTCGCCCAGAAACCACGCAATCAGAAAACGGTCAGATGTGGCGATGATGTGGGAAAAAGCGAGCGAAAAGGTGAGGGGTATCCCGTATCGTAGCATCTCTTTCAGCAGGGGAGAATCGTATTGACCTATCAAGTAGAAACGACTGAGTCCGCCTGTCAGTGCAGTTGCCACAACAGTGCCCGCTATCAGTCCCAGCAGAGGAGCCGATGCGGTCTGGACGCCGAACCAGACCAATCCAACGCCAATAGTAAGGCTGATATAGGCTTTGAGATTCGAGGCTATAATGTGGAGACCGACACGCTGTTCGGTTCTCAAGAACTCCAACCACTGCTCGAACCAAACCTGTGTCCAGAGAAGCCCCACTCCCAGCGCCAGGATGAGGCGCCATTCTGGTTTCAGGAGGGACAGCAACAGGGCAAGGGCACTGACCCCCATACAGAGCCAGAAGATACTGGTGGCGAGGGTGCCCAGTGTCTTCTCGGAGGGATAGGCGCGCATCGGCAGAAAGCGAAGAAGCGAAGCGCGCGCCCACTGAAAGAGAAGCATGTTGACCAGCCCCACTCCACTGACGACCAAGACATATCGCCCGAATTCCTGAGGCTCTAACAGGCGGGTATACACCATTAGCGAGAGAAGACTCGCAATCGCTGAGGCTCCTCGCCCAACCAGATAGACACTGACCTGTCTTAGAAGCGCCATTAACTTAAGGGGTCTTCTCGAAAACGATGTTCATACGAGACTTCGAGATAGCTCGATATCCATACGACTGGATAAGCTCAGACAACGCAGGATTATGTATGTACTCTACCCATAGTAGTTTCGGGTGAGCATGGGTAGGTACATGCTCGAAAAAGTGGCGTAGCACGCGCTCTTCTGCCCCCTCGATGTCCATTTTCATCAGTTCACAGCGCTCGATAGTGTATTTCTGGAAGAGGTCGGCTAAGGGAATCACATCGACCTCGATTACTTTCTGAGTTTCATCTTTCGTTGGCGCCTTGACGGGATGCATAAAACTGGAACGACCGCAATAGGCGGAACTGTAGTGAAACGGCAGCTTGCCGTAAGTGTCTAATACACCGACCTGCACTGGAACTACATTTGTGATTTGATTGAGTTCGAGGTGTTCCTTGAGACGCTGGAAGGTTTCTGGTGCCGCATCTATAGAAAGCACGCGAGCGTTAGGGAATCGAGTTGCAAGCCAAAGTGTGATAAAACCGATGTTCGCCCCCACATCGATGAGCCAGCCAGAAGTGTCGTGGGGAATTTTTTGCAGAACTATCCGACGCTCGGTGGCATCGTATCGATGAGGCATGAACCAGTAAGCACGATCCTCATAGCGCGTGGGGTCTAAACGCATCTTGAAGCCCTCGACGGGGACAATATCGCCACCGCCCAGACGAAGCTTCAGGTGCATCGGGCAGAATACCAGCATCGGGATTGCCCGAATGAACTTGATATTCGGGATAGCAAGGGCTAACCGTCGAAGTGCCAATCGTGCCAATCGCTTAGGTGTACTCACTGTATCTGTTTTTTCGTCTGTCGCAGATGAATTCCTGCTGGATTTCGGGAGGGTGGAAAAAAATTTTTGTGACCCCAGGGGGATTCGAACCCCCGTCCTCCTGGCTGAGAACCAGGCGTCCTGAACCGCTAGACCATGGGGCCACCTTGCGGAGTGTATTGTACCCTATACCCGACAAAAAAATCAAGACCTCAAACCCCTAACGGCTCTGAAGATAGCGTGCAAACTCTTGCGTCGCGTCACGCGCAGTAGGGTCATCAGTAAGTTGATAGCCTTTGCTTTGCGCCCACTGTTCGGCTAACTGGCGCAACACCGCGCGCGCCAAATCTGCATTTGCCTGACGCCGTTGGGCTGGCTCGGGCGATTGGGAAAGCGGCACGAGGCGAACCGAAACCGCTGGCAGGGTCGACTTCTGGGCAGGGGCAGGGTTCAATCGCTCAATTGGGGGTAGGTAGAGGTCTTCGGCACGCGGTTGTGCTGCCATAATCTCCTCGACCTCGCGCTCGACTTCTGCCACGAACGCACGCTGGCGCGCTCGCACACGCACCTCAACTTCCTGCTCGATGCGCGTGAGTTGGGCTTGGTAGGCGTTTTCCAGTTGGCGCTGGGTGGCTTGCCAATCACGCTCTAACTGCTGAAGCGATGCTTGTGCCTTCTGGTAAGTCTCGCTGTCTGGGGGATAGAGTATGAGCGAAACCAGCAGGGGAAACCGCGCCCGACCATATGCTTGAAACGCCTCGAACCACTTTTGGTCGCGCTCGGCAAGCAAGAGGTCGGTCTCATAATCTGAGCGGATTTCGCCGCGCCAGCGAGGTTCTAACTCTGCCAGAATTGCCAAGCGCGTCTGGAGCAGGTTTTGACGCACGGCTTCGCGCTGGTCTTGGATGCTTTGCAGGGCAATCCGACGCCGGACATCAAGATTTTCAGGCGAAAGGGGCGGGGGCAGTGCTTGAAGAGTCTGCCCCGAGGGGCTATAGGCGATGTCCATCGGTGAGGGCTGAGGCAGGGGCGTGGTATCGGGAAGGCTGGGGCGGAGCGTTTCCCAATCGATGCGAACACGTTCGCCCGCTCGAGAACCACACGCGCTCAGCCCCAACCCGACCAAGAGAAGGAGCAGACCTATCGTCGCTCGTTTAATCGCTTAATCACCTCATCCGTGATGTCGTTTTCAGCGTAGAGGACCGACTCGGCAGAGAACACCACGCTCAGGCGCTTCTCTTTCGCCACTTGCCCGATGACCTCGCGCACGACCTTATTGACTTCTTGTCGGCTCTCTTGAACGCGCTGTTCCAGTTGTTGACTGAGTTGCTGGGCGAGTGCTTGGAGCGCTTCTCGCCCCCGAACCTCCATCTGGGTGAATCGCTCCAGCGCCGCCTTCTCGGTCTCGGAGGGACTCGGCTTCTGGCGCAACTGTTGGAGTTCCTCAAAACGCTGACGCGAAGTGTTCGTCAGCTGCTGGAGACGCTGGCGCTGAGCGTCGTTCAGGTTATCCGCCAGAAGAAGCGTTGTCATCTCTTGGCGTTCCTCATCCGTGAGGATGCTGTTCTCTTGTAGAGTTTGAAGGGCACCACGATAGCGCTGCTCTAACGCTTGCAGTTGCTCTAAGCGGGTTTTCACATAGCTGGATTCGTTGACGACCCGCTCGTAGTCTACCACGCCCATATTCTGGGCGAAGGTCAGCGCTGTGAAGCAGAGCGTGATACCCAATATCATCAGTTGTCGCATAGTTGAACCTCCTTGTGTGTTGGATTTAGAACACTTGTCCCACGCTGAAGTGGGTGCGTCCGCCATCGCGCCCGATTCCGTAGTCAATTCTCAAGGGACCGAGCGGGGTGCGCACGCGGATGCCGAAACCATAGCCGATTTCGGGTTTGAAGCTTCGGCTTTGGGTGAAGTTGTTTACGGTGGGATAGCCTCCCCACGCGTGCCCAATATCGACAAAGAAGACCGCCGTGAACGCCTTTTCCACGGGCTGGCGGAACTCGAAGCTGAACAGGAACGCCTGCTTGCCCCAGAAGCGGTCTTCGGGGTATCCGCGCAGGCTCTCCGCACCGCCGATGAAGAACTGTTCGAAGAAGGGCACACTCCCCGTGAGCGTACCGTAGTAGAAGCGCGCTGCGAACACTTGGCGACGGTCATCTGGGTTGATACGACGCCCCTGAGGGCTGAAGAAGAGACGATAGTCCAGCGAGGCGCGCAAGAAGTTTGAACGCCCCAACTTGACCACGCCCGCATCGATGAACTGCTGTTCGGCAGAGCGAATGTTGGTAGTGCCAGGTTCGATGGTAAGCATCAGGAACTGACCCGTAGCAGGGTCTAAGTCGAGGTCGCGGGTGTTGTATACTCCACGCAAGGTGAGGCTGGTCAGCGAGCCGTCTTGACGAATGAACCCGCCCCCCGCTGTGGTAGCGACGCGATTCGTGCTCACATCTTCGGTGCGTAGCCCAATCGAGGCGTTGAAGAAGTCGCCAAACGGTCGCCCAACGCCGATTGTTATCCCACGCCGACGCTCGTCGTAGCGGTCTTCTTGGTCAGTGGGCAGAGGGGAACCCCCGAAAAAGTTCGAAGTGAACCGATAGACGAGTTTATCATAGAGTGAGATGGAGAGGCTCGTGCGATGGCGGTCCAAGTAAGGCTCGGTGAAGCTGAGTTCGATGCTGTTGCCGTTGCGACCGCCTGTGCTTTGGAAGTTGACCCCGATTGTCTGCCCGTTGCCTCGGAAGTTGGTCTCATAGATTTCTGCCAGCCCGATGAGCCGTCGTCGCGAGTCGATGGCAAAGCCCACATTCAGTCGCCCTGTCGGTCGCTCCTTGAAGCGCAAGACGATATCGACTTCGCCAGGGTCGCCCGCTTGCTCTTCTGGCTCAATTCGGTCGAAATAACCAGTGTTATAGAGGCGATTGATGTCGCGTTGCCATCGGGGGATGTTGAACAAGTCGCCTGGCTTGGTGCGAATTTCGCGCAGAATGACATGCGTACGGGTCTTAGTGTTGCCCTCAATTTTGATGTCGCCTACCCGCAATTCGCTCAAGAGAATTTCCAGCACGCCGTTTTCGTAGTCGGGCGGGTTATAGCCTTCGGGGAGGACGATATAGCCTGCACGCTGATAGGCTTCTTGAATAGCACTGATATCGGAGCGCGCCAGATTGGTGTTGAACACAAAGCCAGGCTTGTTGCGGATGACCTGAGTCAGCTGCTCTGTACTCAGCACGGTGTTGCCCACAAAGCGCACCTCTTTGATGAGCGGGTTCTCCACGACATCGAACTGCACGCGCACGCCCGTCTCGCCGGGCTGGATGCTGGCGTTGACCTCGCTGAAGAGTCCCATCGCCAGAATGGTCTGGCGGTCGCTCTCTAATGCCGATTGAGTAAACGGTTCACCCACTCGGAGCTTCAGTGCAGTGGTTACGGCTTCTTCCGAGACATTTTTCAAGCCACGCACGGTAATCGCTTCCACGCGTCGGTCTTGCGCAAAACCGACGAGTATGCCCACTACAAGAAGTGTGATGCTCAATACTAAGCGGTAGATTTTTCGTGCGAACATCAGCGTTCATCCTCCAGAACATACGGAGCAAGGCGGACGCGGAGCCACGCACGGGCGCGCGCCAACCGACTGCGCACCGCCTCCAGCGTGATTCCAAGTACCTCCGCCATCTCCTCGTAAGACATCTCTTCGTACTCTCTGAGCAAAATAATCTCTCGGTAGTCAGGGGGCATCTGGCTAATCAGCAGGCGCACGCGCTCAATCAGTTCCTGCTGGAGCAGATGCTCTTCGGGCGAGAGTCCCGGATCAGGCGGGTCCCAACCTGTCGGTTCGCCCTCGTCGTCAGTTTCCAAGAGGCTGAGGTCTACCTCGCGTTTGCGGATACGCGCCCGTTTCTCAAGGTGGTCGTTCGCCAGGTTGACCGCAATCCGATAGAGCCAAGTGTAGGGCTGAGACTCGCCACGAAAGCGACTGAAGGCGCGGAACGCACGGTAGAAGGTCTCCTGAGTGAGATCCGCCGCATCTTCAGGGTCGTTGACCATACGGAGCAGAAGGTTGTAAATCCTTCGCTCATACGCCGATACCAACGCCTCGAACTCTTGCGCCTCGTCCATCCATCGAACGCCCTTGTCGCTTCCCTGACACAGAAATTTAGACTCTTAGCCGTTCCTTCTGTTTCAGACTGCCTAAAGTGTACCCTACGGCTTATTCTGTACTTGCTGTGCTTTTTGGTAGAATTGCCTGGCGCGCTGGGTGTCGCCCTGACGCTCGGCACAAAGACCCAGCAGGCGAAAGATACGGGCGTCCTGATAGCCGTAGTCAAGCAGTGCTTGGAGGGCTTGCTCGGCGTCGCGGGGTCGATTTTGCGCAAGGCGCAAGTTGGCTTTGACCAGCCCCAGCGCGAAACGGTCGTTTGGGAGTTGCTCAGCGCGCGCAACGAACTGCTCAGCCAGCTCCAACTCGCCCCGCTCTATCGCTTGGCTCGCCCCTGCCAGCCAAGGGGTTCCACTCTCAAACTCTTTCAGCAGGCTTTGGGCTAACGAGCCTTCAGGGTTCCCGATATACTGGAGTGCCAGTCGGAACTGCTCTTCGGCAAGGTCGGGGCGTCCCCGACGCACATAGATTAAGCCTAACACCTGATGCCCCATAAACTTCGGGGTCTTGCCCAACAGGTGTTGGCGTGCTATCTGTTCCGCCTCATCCACTTGACCCGATTCGGCGAGCATTACCGCCAAGTTATTCCAGCCGATGATGTTGTCGGGTTCCAGCTCAGTGCCCTTGCGGAACATCTTGATGGCTCCTTCGGGGTCGCCCAGCCGAAGTATTGAAACGCCCTTGTTCACCCAGCCCATCCCACTGTTGGGGGCGATTTCTATTGCGCGCTCGGCATACTCCAGCCCCTTCTGGTGCTGTCCGATTTTGTTGTAGTAGTCGGAGAGGTTGCTCCAGCCAATCGGCGAGCGGGGTGAGACGCGCGTGACCCACTGCCAGAACGGTTCATCATCTTTCCAGTTCGGGAGGCTCAGCGCAGTGACGAGGGCGAACCCCATGCCCCAGACACTCGCCAGCACAGGCAGAACGCGCTTTTGAGGTTCCTTACGAAAGACCGCCAAGAACACCCCCGCCGTGCCGATTAGGAAAATCACCAACGGGAAGGTGAGGAACCGTTCCGCCGTGAAAATGCCGAACGCAAACTCCATCGGGCGCAGGTTCAGCACAGGAAGCAAGGTCGCTACGCCTCCCACCAATAGCCAACCATAGGGTGAAACCCGCCTTGCCAGCCAGAGAAACAAGCCCAAACAAGCAAGACTGGCGAGCAACTGAACCCACGCCACAAGGTCAGCAGGAGAGACGGGCAATTGGGAATGGTGAACAGGCGTGATGCTGAAGAAGGGGAAATAGACCAGTCCGAGCAGGGTTGCCAGCGTGCGCCCGATTAACAACAGGTGCTGGAGCGGTGAGCCAGGGTCAATCTGGTAGGCGATTTCGCCTGTGTAAAACAGATAGCCCATCCCCACATAGCGCACGCCTGCATAAAACAGCGAACTCAGAAGTAAGGTGAGGAACAGAGGAAGCACGCTTGGCGAGGGCGTATCATTTGGGATTGCGACGCCCACGGCACGCTTCACCCCCAACCAAAACGGAAGCAAGAGCCACAGCACCACCGCCATCTCTTTGCACAGCAGGGCAAGGAAGAAGGCAATCCCCACCCCCAGAAGCCGTTTCCAACCCGTAAGGCTCATCTCAAAAAGTAGCGCCATCAGCAGAAAGGTGGTGGTTAGCAGGTCGTAGCGCGAGGAGACGAACGCCACACTCTCCACCAGTGCGGGGTGAACCCCATACAGTGCGCTCAGCACCACCACAACCCAACCGTGCCCGAACCATTGCCGAGCGAGCAGGAACACCAGCAGGATGTTCACCAAGTGAATCAGCAGATTCGCCAAATGGAACGGCATCGGGTTGTCGCCCCAAATCCAGATTTGCACGAGTAAAGTGGTCAGGGCAAGCGGGCGAAAGTAGTTCGGTGAGAAGTCGAGGGGTTGGCGCACCGCTTCCAACCAGCGCGCTGGGTCGCGATAGTCGGGGCGACCGTAGATAATCTGGTCATCGTCCCACACAAAGCCGAACTGCAGGGTCTGCAAATAGAAAAGTGCTACAATCGCCAGCACTGCGCCTATCCCCGGCCAGACCCAGCGATGGGCGTTCATCCTCTCCTGAAACACGCCATAGGATACCTCTTAAGGTATACCTTTCGGGGTGTTAGGCAGACTCATGGCATGGCTACGAAAAGCACAAGAAGGACTACGCCCCGAACGGGTCATTGTCGGACTGGGCAATCCAGGCGAAGAGTATCGGGGCACACGCCACAACGCAGGCTTCCAAGTGGTGAGCCGACTCGCCCGACGCCACGGCATCCCGCTCAAAACCATGCGCCACCAGAGCAAATATGGGATTGGTGTTATTGGGAGCGTGCCTGTTCTATTGGCACTGCCCCTGACCTATATGAATCGCAGTGGGGAAGCGGTGCGGGCGTTGTTGAACGCCTACCACCTCAGCCCTCAACAGATGTTGGTGGTGTATGATGATGTGGCGCTTCCACTTGGAACACTTCGGGTGCGTCCAGCAGGTTCATCGGGTGGACAGAAGGGGATGAAGTCGATTATTCACGCACTGGGTACGGAGGCGTTTCCACGCTTGAGGATTGGCGTTGGACCTGCCCCGTTTGGCGTTGACCTCGCCGACTTTGTGCTCGCGCCCTTTGAGGAGGACGAGCGTTCCCTCGCTGAACAGATGATGGAACTCGGTGCCGACGCGTGCGAAGCATGGCTCACTCTGCCTATTGAGCAGGTGATGGCGCGCTACAATCGGCAATTCGCTGTAGGAACTCAGGTTGAAAAGGCTGACGAACCGACTTAAGCGACCTCTAACTGCTTGCTCTGATGGGGGTATAATAGGGCTAAGATGGATGTAAAGCCTTCTACTGATACTGTAATTATGATTGATGGGTCTTATGGTGAAGGCGGCGGGCAAATCCTTAGGGCTGGGCTTGTCCTGTCTATGCTGACGGGTCAGCCTGTGCAGTTTAATAACATTCGGGCGCGCAGACCGAATCCAGGGCTTCAACCCCAGCACCTGACCGCAGTTCACGCTGCGGCGACCATCAGCCAGGCGCGTGTTTCGGGAGCGATTATTGGGTCGAACTACCTCTACTTTGAACCAGGACCTATCGAAGGCGGAGAGTTCCTATTCAATGTAGAGGAGATTTCTGGGGCAGGTTCGGCAGGTTCGGTGATTTTGGTGGCACAGACGGTGCTGCTGCCTCTTGCGCTTTCAGGGCAGTCAGCTCAGGTCACCTTGCTCGGTGGAACGCATGTGGGCTGGAGTCCAGGCGCGGATTATTTGACCCAAGTCTACCTGCCCGCGTTGCGCGAGATGGGTATCGAAGCAGAACTCATTACGCATGCAGCGGGGTTCTACCCACGCGGTGGCGGTCAGGTGGTGTTGCGTGTTTCGCCAGCAACGACACCTTTGCGCCCCATCCACTGGTTGGAGCGCGGTGCCTTCAAGCAGATTACGCTGACCTTCACGCTCTCGAATCTGCCCGAACATATCCTCAAGCGCGGGCAACAGTCGGCGGAAACGCTCATCGGTCTGCTGGGAGTGCGTCCCGACTTCAAACACCAAATCCTACCCTCGCGTGGGTTCGGCTTGTCACTGACCCTTTCCGCACGCGCCGAACACGGCTACGCCGGCTTTATTCGGCTGGGACGACGCGGTGTCGCTATCGAGCAGGTCGTGGAGGAGGCGTGGAATGAGTTCGTGGGGTGGGCGAAAACACGAACTGCCGTTGATCACTTCCTTGCCGACCAACTCGTGCTTCCTGCGCTCTTCGCAGACGGTCCAAGCGAGTGGACGACCTCCCGACCCACCAGCCACCTGAAGACCCTGCTGTGGCTCGTACATCACTTTGTCAAGGCACGCACCGAGATTACTCCTCTTGAAACACAAGGCGTGAAGATACGAGTCGCTCCGGGAGAGGAACCTCAATCTACCGACCACACGAACAACACGAATCACACATCGACATAGTAGCGGGCGTGCCAGCCCCCGTTGGTCTGGGCAAGTTCTAAGCCGTGATAGGTGACCGACTTGACGGGGGCACCGCTCCACTCAATCTCGTGGGGTTCGACGGGCGTGTAGCGAGCGGTGGCAGTGAGCTTCCATCGTTCGCCAACCTGCTCTATCCGAACTTCGGGAAACTCGCGGAACAGGTAGTGCTTCACCTCGAACAGATAGACCAACTCGTTGAGCCAGCGTACCAGGAGCATTTCGAGGTCAGGAGCCTCTTTCTCGATCGTGAGCGATTCGGTGGCAGGGTAGCGTTCAGGGTCAATCATGAGCGCAAACATCCCTTCTGCGCAGGTGGCGAACAGGTCCGAAAGCGATGATGCCGCCACATCCAACCCCTTGTCAGCCGTATGGTCTAAAATCTGGTACTTGCCCATAGTGGGGTGTTTGTTCGCTGTTGGTGTCGGGATTCCTGCTAAGGTGCTATAACCTAACTTTTGTGTTGTCCCTGCCCAAGACTTACTCTTCTACACGCGCAAGCAACTCTTGAATCAGCTGGGCAGGTACAGAGGTCTTCAGCCCGCGTTCCAGACTACGACGCTTGAGCGCGCCTTGCAGACACTCACGCTTCGGGCAAAGATACGCCCCACGCCCCTGAAGGCGATGGTCGGGGTCAAATAGAACGGTGTTGGAGTTCGGGGGGCGCACGAAGCGCAGGAACTCCGACTTGGGGGCGGTGCGCCGACAGAAGGCACACCGCCGAATCGCTTGATGCGCCATCTTATGCGCTCTTTTCGCCTTTGGCAATCTCCTCTTCCGAGCGCACTTCCAACTGCCAGCCTGTGAGTTGCTCGGCGAGGCGCACATTCACGCCCCCACGCCCAACCGCCTGACGCAGTTGGTTGTTCGGCACGACGACCAGAGCCGACTTCTTCGCCTTGTCCAAGATGACGCGGTTCACGCGGGCGGGGTTAAGCGCATCGCGAATGAACTGGGCAGGGTCGCTACTCCACTCGATTACATCGATATGCTCACCGAACAGTTCGTTGGTGATGGCTTGCACGCGCATTCCACGCTGACCCAAGCATGCGCCCACCGCATCGATGAGCGGGTTCTTAGAGTGGACGGCGACCTTTGTGCGTTCACCAGCCTCGCGTGCAATCGCCTTGATTTCCACATCGCCACTGGCAATCTCGGGCACCTCTTTAGCGAGCAGGCGCGCCACTAACTGGGGCTCCGTACGGGAGGCAATCACTTTCACATCGCGTAGGCGGGGTTCGCGCCCGCGAGAGGTTTCCGGGAGTTTGACCTCCAGCACCAACACCTTAATGTCTTGCCCGATTTCGTAGGTATCGCGTGGGCTTTGGTGGCGTTCGGGCAGAACCACTTCCACGCGCCCATAGGACAGAAGCACTTTCGGACCGATGAACCGTTCGATCCGGGCGCTAATCACATCGCCCACACTGGCGTTTAGCTCACGCAGAGCATGCTCACGCTCCAGCTCACGCAGCCGTTGAATCAGAACCTGAAGGGCGTTCTGCACTGCAATCCGCCCAAACTGCTCAATCGGGGCTTCCAACTTAATCGTATCGCCCACTTCTAAATCGGGATTAATCTTCTGCGCCTCTTCGAGGCTAATCTGGATGTTCTCGTCGGTGACGAAGCCGACAACCTCCTTCTCGATAAACACGCGGAAGCAGTTGGGGGCGTCTGGGCTGAACTGGGCGTGAATGCGTGCGTTATGGGGCAGGTGCTGCTGGCGACGGTAGGCGTTCACAAACGCCGCCTCCAGCGTGGACAACAGGTCGGCGAAGGGGATCCCACGCTCGCGCTCTAACTGTTTCAAAACCTCAATGATTTCGTTACATTGCATCGTTCATACCCCCTTGGGTTTAAAGAAAAGAGTGGGGGCACGACCCCACTCTTCCCTCTCTCAGTGCCCGCGTATAGTATACCCGCTTCCTTCGGAGTCACACTGTCAGATTTCGTGAGGATAGACCACGCCCCACTGCGCGCGCAGGGCGTCCAGAACCCGCATCAAAATCAGCGTCTCATCCAAGCGCATCAAGTGGCTCTCGGTCAGCCCTTTGTGCAGGCATTCGTGAACATGGCGAATCTCGAACTGGAGACCGTCGCCCTCGTAGGGGAAGAGCAGATGCTCTTGGGTGCCGTCGGAGCGGATGAGGAACGCCTCCGACGGCTTCCACCATGGGGCAGGGAACTGAATCGTGCCTTTCGTTCCGCACAGGCTCGCTTGTTTGGGCGTGTTGACCCGAATCGATGCGCTCAGCACGGCTAATGCGCCTGCAGGGTAGTGAAAGACCATCGCACAGACCTCGTCCACGCCCGTCTCGCCCACGATTGCCGACGAGACCATCTGCTGGGGCACGCCGAGAAACTGGAGCGCAAGCGCGACAGGGTAAATTCCCACATCCAACAGCGCACCCCCACCCAGCTCGGGGTTGAACAGTCGGCTGGTGGGGTCATAGGGTGGTTGGAACCCAAAGTCGGCTTGCAGGAGTTGGATGTCGCCAATCTCGCCCGCTTCCACGCGCCGAACCGCCTCACGCATTAGGGGAAAACAGCGTGTCCACATCCCCTCCATCACGAAGCGACCCGATTGGCGCGCCACCGCAATCACCTGCTCGGCTTGGCGGGCGTTGAGCGTGAAGGGTTTCTCGCACAGCACATGCTTGCCCGCTTCGAGGGCTTGGAGCGTGTTCTCGGCGTGTAGGCTGTGGGGCGTGGCGACATAGACTATCTCCACTTCGGGGTCTTCAATCACGGCTTGATAGGTATCGTAGCGCTTGGGAATCCCGAAGTGGCTCCCGAAGGCGTCGGCGGTGTGTTGAGCGCGTGAGCCGACCGCCACCACCCGCGCCTCAGGCACATAGAAGACCGCCTGCATAAACCGCTTCGCAATCTTACCCGTGCCCAAAATGCCCCAGTTGTAGGTCTGTTTGCTCATGGTGAACCTCCCGTAATCGCTGAGTCTTGACTATCATTTTATTTTTATATTGGCGTTTTTGAAACATCTGCTTCAATCGGAGCACTACTTCGTCCAGCTTCGGTTCCTCATCTCGGATGGGGAAGGCGAGCAGCTTCAGAGCACACACTTGAGCCACACTGGGCGAAGGAGGTGTGAGGGGTGCTTCGAAATGCCGTTCGCCATCTCGCATACACAGGAAAATGATTTTTCCTTGAATCTCAGGAAATAGGATTAAGTGATGGTAGGAAATTTTTTGAACCCGTTTGGCAAGCAAGATTCGAGAGTGCTTGCGAGTTTTACTATTCTCCATAGCCACTGCTTCAAAAACCTTCACACCTCCCAATCTCGCTGTCGGTAAAACTTGATAACGGTTGTCTTCCCCCAGATGCATATTCAAAGCGGGTTCATCGAGTCGGTTCCAGTGGAGGCACTTCACGAACAGTTGTGCCCAGTTCTGTTGAGTAATACTGCGTTTGATGTGCTCTTCTAAGGGTGTCATGGCTTCCTGAATCCCATCGTACAGACCACTTCGACCTCGGCATCGGCTATCTCATCATCGAGGTTCAGGAGGTGTCCGTCTTCTTGGAACTGCCACAGGGCGTCTATCAACTCTTTATCGCCGATACCGAGATTGAGATGCTGTCGGAACTGGTCTTCAGCGCGTCGTTTGAGCGAATATTGGTGGAGCAGTTCGCAGAGACGCTCGGCGCGCTGGCAAAGGTCGCTTGGGAGGGCGTGTTGACTGAGAATGTGGCGCAGGCGTTCGTAGAGTCGGCGTCGCACCCTCCTCTGCGTGCCCAGCGAACCCTGAGCAGACTGCGCATCGGAACGCGCCGACTCGACCGCTTTCCCAATCAGGGTGAGGATATCGAGCTTCGACTCATCTTCAGGCAGGTTCGGTGTATTCGGCTCACATTTCAAGCGGTTGAACAGCCCACTGAGCGATTGGGAGACCAGGTTGCCCTCCTTGTCTAAACGCACCAGCATATCGTGGCGCTCTTGCCCACGATGGAAGCGCACATAGCTAATAATCCCTTCAGGGTCGCGTTCGGTAGGTTCGTGGGGGCGGGTGGCGTAGACCTGCTTGGGCAGGGCGAGGGCGCGCTCTTGGTCTTCTTTATCGGCACTGCTCCACGCCTCCAAAGCGAGGCTGGTCAGGTCGACCTCCGTGTCGTCGCCATCGTCGTCCAGAATGCCCTGCTTTTCGGCATAGAGGTCGTGCAGGAACTGTTCCGCCTGCTCGCCGAAGAAGGTCTCGTCGGTGCCGATGACCTCTTGGTTCTGTTGCAGGCGTCCGACAAGCCGTTTGCGCAAGGAGATGACCTGCTCCACACCCTCTGCAGGTTGGAATGAGTAGACCAACACCGTATGGTGCTTCTGCCCGATACGGTCGACACGCCCTGCCCGTTGGATGAGCCGAATGATTGCCCACGGCAGGTCGAAGTTGACCACGATATGGGCATCCTGAAGGTTCTGCCCCTCGCTAAGCACATCGGTCGCAATCAGCACGCGTATTTGGGGCTCGCCCCTGCGTAAGCCTCCGTTGGATTCGGGGCTGAATCGGCGCGCAATGCTCACGGGGTCGCTCGTATCGCTGGTGATGACCTCGACTCCTTGGATGCCTTTGCTTTGGAGATACTCTTTCAGATAGTACGCCGTATCGGCATACTCGGTGAAGATGAGTATCTTGTCGTCGGGATGGTCTTCCTGCACCAGTTGTCTCAATCGTTGGATTTTCGGCTCATACTGGGCATGCCACGGCAGGTTCTGGCACAACACGGTCAGTAGGGCGCGCGTATCTTCGCGAAGTGCTCGCTTGAGCTCTTCTCTGAAAAAGCGCGCATGAAGCCAGCGGAATCGTTTATTGAAATCTGTGTGATATTGTTCGTAGTAGGTCTCAGCAGAGCGGTAGAGAATCTGATAGACCTCCTCAGGAGCACGGTTCGCTATTTCCTCCACCAAGTAGAGGTTGCGCGAATCGATGTCCTGAAGGCTCTCGCCGTTGGTCTCCTCGATTTCTGTGTCGAGGTCAGACAGGCTGGTGTCCATACGGAGCGCATCTTGGGTGCCGATGGGGACTTCCAGATCGTTCTCCAGTGCATAGAGCGTAATGAGATTACGCAGGATATGGCGCTCTATGGACTTGAGAAATGCGTGCCCGCTGGACTCTAACCGCTTGAAGAGGTTCGTTCGGCAAAAACCGATGAGACGCTTGCCCGCTTTGCTCAGGTCTTTGATGATTGTTTCTTCACGAGGGGTGGGGTTGACCGTATCGTCGATGTACAGTCCCAGACCGTAGCGCGGGAGGGCAAGTTGCTCAATCAGTGCCACAACTTGCTCGTTGTACAGGTTGTCGTATCGGCTTCCAATGTTCTCCAACACAAGCGTTTTCGGCTGGCGGATGGGGAAGTAGTAGCGTTTATTTTGGATGGTCACATAGTAGCGGTCTTTAGTGGGGTCATATTGGGCATAGTGGCGAATAACGAACTGGCGAGTACGGCGCACCATAAACAGGCGCATTAGGTCGCGCCAATCCTCAGCGTAGGGACTTTTTTCAAAAGCGACGAGGCTCTCCACAGGAGCCTGATATTGCGCACGGAAGTCCGCTTCATTTTTGCCCTGTTCGCGCCACGCTTGCAGGAACCGTTCGGGACGCGCAGGCAGAATATCTTTCTCGTCTTTGAAGAGCCGTATCTGATTGCTCAGGTCCTCATAATGCTTGTTGTAGGGGGTGGCGGTGAGCAGGATGACTCGTGGCTCGTTCTGCACGATGTAGTTCAAAATCGTTTTGTAGCGCTTGCCCTCCCGATTGCGTAGGTTGTGGCTCTCGTCGATAATCAGCGTGCGGTAGCGGATGAGATGGGGGAGTTCGCTTTCTACTTTGCCAAGCGAGAGCGCACGCCCAGTAATCTGATAGCGCTGGAGATAGTCTTGCCACATCGGCACGAGTTTGGGCGGGCAGATGACCAGTGTGTTGCTGTCATCGAACTCCTGAAACATCCGCGCCACCGCCGTCGCCATCAGCGTCTTACCCAAGCCGACCACATCCCCAATCAGCACGCCCCCGTGCCGATATAATAGCCGACTTGCCAACTGCACCGCAGCGACTTGGAAATCGAGCAGGTGTTCCTCCAGAATCTTGGGCACTTTGAACTCTTGGGTTCCCAGCCGAGCATCTTCCGAGAGATGATAGGCAATCTTCAAGTAGACCAAGTAAGGCAGATTCTCGATTTGCTGAATCGTTTCGCTTGCCCAGCACCGCTCGTCCAACAGTTTCAGCAGGTCGAGCGTGATATCGATGCAGGTGGGGTCGTTCCAGCGTTCTTCGAACCACTCCAGCAGTTTCTGTGCCGAGTCCTGCTCCACTACATCCACATTCAGTTCACCTTGCTGAGCGATTCCTGCGTAGGTGAGGTTGCTACTGCCGACATAGCCGATCAGTGGGGTGGTGTAGTCTTGGCGTGTGAGCAGGTAAAGTTTGGCGTGAAGGGGGTAGCGCACGAACAGCTTGACCTGTACGCGCTTTGCGCGCAGTTGTGAGGCGAGCCGACGCATCGAGATGAGCGCGCGGTGTGTGGGAACGCCCCAAGTCATCTGCCGTTCGAACTCTTCCATGATGCGCTTGCGCTGTTGGGTGATGTGGGTTCGGTCGATAGTAGGGGGTTTCTCCTCGCGCAGAATATCGTGCCCTATCATGCCGACCAGCACTCGGCATGGGGGTTGCTGAGGGTTCAGGGGCAGATTCTCGACCAGCTCACCCAGTGCGTCCCATCCTCTCAAGTTGAAATAGCCCACACAGAAGCGCGCTTCGGTGGCACTTCCAATAAACTGGCGCAGCTCATCC
>FWWM01003241.1_pt1 | contig 41145 bp, 37 predicted proteins | sample 2228351 | NCBI WGS metagenome assembly FWWM01 (sample SAMEA103939774, study PRJEB20133) | metagenome
CGGGCTCCCATACCGGCGGCGCACGCGTACGCGCAGCAGCGGGAGGGGTACCCGGGCGGGAACGGGGCAAAGGCGGTGGCGCCGCAGCGGAGCGCCGCGGCCGCGGTCCTGGCGTACGACGTACCGCACCGGCCTCCCTGGGACTGGCGGGTGAGCGCGTACACGTGGACGAAGAGCGTGGCGTCGGGCCTGTACGGGATGGTGGCTCTGCTGGGGTGGACGGGGTTGGGGGGCGGAGACCTGCGGGCCAAGTTGGTCGCTGTCGGTTTCCTGGTGCTCACCGCGGGCCTGCTGGTGGCGGACTTGGAGCACCCCGAGCGGTTCTGGACCATTCTCCTTCGGCCGCAGTGGAAGTCCTGGCTGGCGCGGGGGGCGTTTGTCCTGACAGGGTTCGGGGTGGTGGCGACGCTCGAGCTGGCCGCGCGCTTGGCGGGCTGGAGCGGAGCCGCGGGGGCGCTGGAGATCTTGGGGTTTGCCTTCGCCGCGCTCGCCGCCGTGTACACCGCGTTCTTGTTCTCCCAGGCGAAGGCGAGGGACCTGTGGCAGAGCCCCGCGCTGCCGGTACACCTGGTGGCGCAAGCTGCCGTGGCGGGCTCGGCGGCGATGCTGTTGAGCACCGCGGTGGCCGCCGGTCTGCCGCAGCAGGCGGTGGCCTTCCTGGCCGCCGTGTTGGCGGGAGGGCTTGTGGTGCATTTGGGGGTGGGGCTTTCGGAGGGGTTGGGGCACCACCCGACGGAGGACGCCACCCGGGCGGCGCGCGAGATGACGCATGGCAGCTACCGGGGCCTGTACTGGGCAGGCCTCGTGCTGGGGGCGGCGGTGCCCCTGCTCCTCGTGGCGGGCTCGTTTGCGGGCGTCGGAGGAACGTTGGTGGTGGCGGCCTTGCTTTCCCTGCTGGGTCTGTTCGCGTACGAGCACGCCTACGTGCAGGCAGGCCAGTCGGTCCCGCTCTCCTGAGGGCGCCGTGGAAATCGTCCAGATGCTGGTGGTGCTGGTCGGCTCCGGGCTGTGCGGGGTGCTGGCGGCCCTGACAGGGCTGGGTGGCGGCACCTTGCTGGTGCCGTTTTTGACCCTGGCCCTGGGTGTGGACTTCCGCGCGGCAGCAGGAGTCAGCCAGCTCTCCCTGGTCGCCACACGGGTAGGGATGCTCAGGGGCGGAAGCAGGGCCTCGGAGTTGATGGACTACCAGGTGGCGGTGCTCCTCGCGATCCCCAGCCTGCTGGGCGCTCGGGCAGGGGCGGGGCTGGCGGGGGTTTTGCCCCGGAAGGCGCTGTACTTGCTGTTCGGGGCGGTCACGGGGGTTACGGCGCTGAGGATGATCCAGGAGCGCAGGGTCGAGGCGGCAACGAGGCCGGCAGAAGGCAGGTGGCGGAAAGTGGTGGGCGTGCTCGCGGTGGCGGTGGCGGGGCTGGTGTCGGGGCTGCTGGGGATCGGGGGAGGTGCCTTCAACGTGGCGGTGATGCACCTCGTCCTGGGACTTCCCCTTGCGAACGCGGCCGTCACGTCCAGCTTCCTGAACGGTGTGAACGGTCTGGCGGGGTTACCGGTGTACTGGGCCCGGGGAGACCTGGTCCTGGCGGTGGCAGCTCCCGCGGTGCTGGGCGTGATGTGGGGGGCTGCGGTGGGCGGAAGGCTCGTAGCCCGGGTGTCGCCCCGCACCATCCGGATGGTGTTCGTGCCAGTGGTCGGTGTCGTGGCGGTGCAGATGTTCCTCCGAGGGTTGCAGTAATCGGGCCATGGGGAGGGCGGGCCAGCTGTTCGACTGGGTGGTGCGGGGCAGTACCGCGGCGCTGGTGGCGGCTGTACTGGCCGGCGTGCCTGGCGGGGAGGGAGCTGGTTTTGGGAGCGCGTGGGTGCCCGCGGCGGAGTACCTGGCCCAAGCCGGCATCCTGGGGCTCGTGACCGTCCCGGTGGCGGAACTGGTGCTGGTGACGTGCAGGTTCGCGGGGCGGAAGCAGAAGCGTTACGCGGCCCTCACGGGGCTGCTGGGGGCCCTGCTGGGAGCGGTAGCTGTGGCCTCGCTGCTGAAGGGGGGATGACGGATGTCGGCCAAGCTGGTGGCGGAAGCGGAGCGGTTCGCCGGGTTCGACTCTCTGGCCATGTTCCCCCCTGCGGACCGGTGGGACCACTGGGTGGAGTGGGACCCGAAGGCGTGGCCGGAGCGGGTCGCACGGGAGTACATGCTCATCCCCACCGTCTGCTTCAACTGCGAGGCAGCTTGCGGGCTTCTGGCGTACGTGGACAAGCGCACAGGGGAGATCCGCAAGCTGGAAGGGCTTCCCACCCACCCGGCCAGCCGCGGCCGGAACTGCCCCAAAGGTCCCGCCACGCTGTCCCAGGTGAAGAACCCGGACCGGATCCTCCACCCCCTGAGGAGGAAGGGACCGCGCGGGGGCGGGCAGTGGGAGCGGGTGAGCTGGGAGGAGGCGCTGGAGGACATCGCGGGCCGCATCCGGAAGGCGCTGCTGGAGGGACGGCGGGACGCGGTGGTCTACCATGTCGGCCGGCCCGGGGAGGACTTCTTCCACGAGCGGATGCTCATGGCCTGGGGCGTGGACGGCCACAACAGCCACACCAACGTGTGTTCGTCGTCCGCCCGGTTCGGGTACTCCCTGTGGATGGGCTACGACCGTCCCGCCCCGGACCACGCGAACGCCCGGTTCATCCTGCTGCTCTCCTCTCACCTGGAGAGCGGGCACTACTTCAATCCACACGCCCAGCGGATTGTGGAAGGGCGGATGGACGGGGCGAAAGTATGCGTCATCGACACCCGCCTTTCGAACACCGCAAGCCAGGCGGACCTGTGGCTGAGCCCCTGGCCGGGCACCGAGGCGGGGCTGCTGCTTTCTGTAGCCCACGTGCTGCTCCGGGAAGGGTGGATCGACGAGCGGTTCCTGCGGCGGTGGGTGAACTGGGAAGAGTTCCTGCGCGACCGGGACTACCTGAAGCTTTTGGTGAAATGGGGGCTGCTGGACCGTGAGCCGGACGGACAGGACTTCCCCGCCTTCCTGGAGACGCTCCGGAGGCTGTACGCGGGCTACACCCCGGAATGGGCGGCGGAGGAGTGCGGAGTGGACGCGGGTGCGGCGGAGTGGATCGCGGAGCAGATTCACCGGGCAGGCCGGCAGTGGTGCAGCCACATCTGGCGGGGTGCGGCGGCGGGCAACCGGGGAGGCTGGATGGTGGCCCGGGCGTTGATGTTCCTGCACGTGCTGACCGGGTCGGTGGGGACAAAGGGCGGCGTGGTCCCCAACGGGTACGCCAAGTTCGTACCCCGGCCTCCCACGGTCCCGCCGCACCCGGAGGTGTGGAACGAGGCCCACTGGCCCCGCCAGTGGCCCCTCAGCCACTTCGAGATGTCCTTCCTCCTGCCGCACCTGTTGGAGCGCCTGGACCACCGGATCGAGGTGTACTTCACGCGGGTGTACAACCCGGTGTGGACGAATCCGGACGGCGCCATGTGGATCGAGATGCTCCGCGATTCGGACCGCGTCGGCCTGCACGTGTGCCTGACCCCCGTGTGGAGCGAGACCGCCCAGTTCGCGGACTACGTGCTCCCCATGGGCATGGGCCCGGAGCGGCACGACCTGCACTCCTACGAGACCCACGCCGCCCAGTGGATCGGGTTCCGGCAGCCGGTGCTGCGGGTGTTCCGTCAGCGACAGGGGCATCCGGTGTCCAGCACCCGGGAGGCCAACCCGGGGGAGGTGTGGGAGGAGGTGGAGTTCTGGTTCGACTTGGCCTGGCGGATCGACCCGGACGGCCGCCTGGGGATCCGTAGGCACTTTGAATCACCCGACCGACCGGGGCAGAAGGTCACAGTCGACGAGTACTACGGGTGGATCTTCGAGAACTCCGTCCCGGGCCTGCGGGAAGCGGCCGCGCAGAAGGGGCTCACGCCGCTGGAGTACATGCGGCGGTTTGGAGCCTTCGAGATCACCCGAGAGGTCTATGAGGAGTTCGAACGGCCGTTGGCGGAGGAGCTGGTGCAGGAGGCGGTGGTGGGGGCCGACGGGGGCTTGTACGTGGAAGCGAACCGGGTGCCACCGCGGGAGAACCTGCGGCCGGAGCCGGGGCCGTTCAAGGACGCGGAAGGCCGGGTCCGTGTCGGCGTCCTGGTGGAAGGACAACCGAGGAAAGGGTTCCCTACACCGTCGGGCCGACTGGAGTTCTACTCGCGCACCTTGAAGGAGTGGTACTGGCCGGAGTACGCGATCCCCGTCTACCCCCGGACGGAGGAGGAGCGTCAGCGTATGGTCCACGTCACCAGCCAGGTGTACTGGCGGTGGGTCGACCGTGCCCGGGGGGAGACCATCCTGGTGCCGACCTTCCGGTTGCCCACGCTGATCCACACGCGGAACAACGGGGCGAAGTGGCTGTATGAGATTTCGCATGTGAATCCCGTCTGGATGCATCCGGAGGACGCGAAGCGGCTGGGGGTAAGGACGGGGGACCTGGTGCGGGTGGAGACGGAAATCGGGCACTTCGTAGACCGGGTGTGGGTGACGGAGGCCATCCGCCCGGGGGTGGTGGCCTGCTCGCACCACCTGGGGCGGTGGCGGCTGTTTGAGGACCACGGGAGCGACCTGTGGAACTCCTCGTGGGTGGGGCTGGAGCGGGAAGGGAACCGGTGGCGTATCGTGCCGTTACGGGGACCGGGTCCGTTTCGGAGCCCGGACCCGGACTCGCAGCGCGTGTGGTGGGACGAGGGAGGGGTGCACCAGAACTTCACCTTCGGCGTGCAGCCCGACCCGTTGTCCGGACAGCACTGCTGGCACCAGAAGGTCCGGGTGGCGCGCGCGGGCCCACAGGACCGGTACGGGACGGCGGAGGCGGACACGCAGAGATCCCGGCAGCTGTTCGAGCGGTGGCTGACGCTGACGCGGCCTGCGCCCGGCCCGGACGGCTCCCGCCGCCCCTACTGGATGCTCCGCCCCCTGAAGCCACATCCAAGGGCGTACCAGATGGGGGAAGGAGTCGAGCGGTAGGTCCGGCGGAAGGGGGAGGGGGATGCGAGGCAGGGTGGTCCTGGGGCTTTTCGCCTTCAGCCTGCTGCTGGCCGGAGCGGAGGGCCTAGCGGGCGCTTTGCGGCCTGCGGAGGTGCGGGTAGGGATCGTGACGTTCCTGTCCGGCCCCCCGGGGGCGGCGTACGGGATCCCCGCGCGGAACGCGGCAGAGGTCCTCCTGGACGAGCTGAACGCGGGGCGCCTGCCGGCTCCCTACAGCACCCGCGGCTTTGGCGGCGTGCCCGTCCGCCCGGTGATCGTGGACGAGGCCGGCGGGGCAGAAAAGCAGGTGGCGGAGTTCCGGCGGCTCGTGCTGGACGAGCGGGTGGACCTGGTGATCGGCTACCTGTCCAGCGCGGACTGCCTTGCGGCTGCCCCCGTGGCGGAGGAGCTGCGGGCGCTGCTCATCCTGTTTGGCTGCGCAACGCACCAGATCTTTGAAGAGCGCACGTACCGGTATGTGTTCCGCACCACCGCCCACCAGGTGCCGGACAACGTGGCCGCGGCCCGCTACGTCCTGCAGCTCAACCCGGAAGCGGGCACGGTGGCGGGGATCAACCAGGACTACGCTTTGGGCCACGACGCGTGGAACACCTTCCGGGACGCCGTGCGGAAGCTGAAGCCGGAGATGCGGGTGCTGGCTGAGTGGTTCCCCCGGCTGTTCGCGGGGGAGTACGCCGCGGAGATCTCCGCCCTGCTGGCCGCCGGGCCCCACGTGGTCCACACCACCTTCTGGGGAGGAGACCTGGAGAGCTTCCTCCTCCAGGCGCTCCCGCGGCGTCTGCACGAGCGGAGCACCCTGGTCCTCGTGGCGGGCGAGACGGCCTTGGCCCGGCTGGGTCAGCAGGTCCCGCCCGGGGTGGTGGTCGGCGGACGGGCGCCGCTCGGAGCGCGGGCAGCCGCGGCACCCCTCAACCGGTGGTTCCGGGAGGTGTACACCCCCCGGTTCGGCGTGCGGCCCGTGTCCGGTTCCTACCAGATGGCGCAGGCGGTGTTCGGCGCAAAGTACGCGTACGAAAAGGCCCTGGCCGCGAACCGGGGTGTGTGGCCCACCAGGGAGCAGGTGGCCGCGGCGCTGCGGGCAGCCACCTTCGAGACCCCCACCGGAACTGTCCGCATGGCCCTGGGCGGCGGCCACCAGGCGGTGGAGGGCATGACGTACGGGATCACCAGTCGGTACAACTCCTCCCTCAAGGAGATGGAGCTCACCCGCGTCGTCCATTTCCCGGCGGAGTGCGTGAACCCGCCGGAGGGGATGAAGAGCGAGGAGTGGGTGGCGCGCGGTTTTCCGGGTGCTCGGTGTCCGTAGCGCGCCGCGACAAGGCTGCCGGTTGCTGGGCACTGTTCCCCTTGTTAGGATCCTTACGGGGGCGGGGCGGTGAACTGGACTCGGAGCCTGCCTGAACCCCGGGGGTTCGTCCTGACCGCGGGGCGCCTGTTCCCGCGCCGGGCCCGGCGCCTCCGGCCGGCCGAGCGCGGTCACCTGTTCACGTACATCCTCGCCTACCGCTGGTTGAGCCTGCTTCCCCCGCTGCTCGCGCTGGCCCCCGGTTTCTCCCCGGGCGGGGGGCTGCTCGGGTGGGTGTTTGCCCTGGCCGCAGGCTACAACGTCCTCGTCACGCTGTTCCACCCCTGGCTGAACGCGCTCGTCGTCCGCTACCCGCCCCTCCTGGGGGTGGACGTGGCCTTCTGTGCCGGCCTCATCGGCCTCAGCGGCGGGGTAGCGACCCCGTACTACCTGTACGCGCTCAGCCCCCTTTTCGCGGCCGGGCTGTTCCTCCGCGTCCGGGGAGGCCTGCTGGCTGCCGCGGGGATGAGCGTGGGCTACGGGGCCGTGGCGCTCGCCACGGCCCTGGCCGCGGACAGGCAGCCGGACCTGGCCCTGATGAGCATCCACGTGGCCGGCTTCTTCCTCATCGCGGGCCTGTTCGCGAGCTTCGCGTCGCTGCTGGAAGACCAGCGGGCCAGCGCCGCCCTCCTGGACCAGATCCGGGGTGAGCTGGTGCGGAAGACGGCGGCCCTCCAGCGGAGCAACCGGGACCTGCGGTCCCTCCACGCCCTGGCGGTGGCGCTGCAGTCCTCCGCGGTGGACGTGCACGACGTCCAGCGCCGCGTCCTCACCAGCCTGACGGAGGAACTGGGCTACCCGGTGGCCGTCATGGGCCTGGTGGACCACGGGGATGTTTCCCTCCGTAGCTGGATGGCGGCCTCGCGGGAACGCGGCCTGGACGACCACCTGCCGTCTACCCTGAACGTCCCTGTGAAGACGGCCCGGGGTCCTCTGGCGCAGGCGGTGGTCGGGGGAGAAGTCCAGGTGGTGGAGGGCCCCGCCCTGTCCGAGGACCCTGTGCTGTCCCGGTACGCCCAGGAGAGGTGGGTGGTGCTCCCCCTCGTGGTCCGGGAGCTGGCGGTGGGCGTGCTGGCGGTGGGTGTGGGCGGAGGGGAGCCTCCCGCGCAGGAGCGGATGGCCCTGCTGGCCTCCATGGCGCACCAGGCGGCCCTGGCCATCTGGAGCACGAGGATGTGCGTGGAGCGGGCGCAGCGCTCCGCAGTCCAGGAGGAGCGGAACCGGATCGCGCGGGACATCCACGACACCGTGCTGCAGTGCCTGTTCGGGACGGTGTACACGCTGGAGAGCTGCCTGCGGCTGATCCCCGAGGAGCACAGGGTGGTGCGGGACAGGCTGGAGTCGGTCCTCCGCTTCAGTTCGAAGACCATTCGCCAGATCCGGGGGCTGATCTTCGACATGTGGATCGGAGGGATGACCACCAGCGAGTTCGTCTCCGAACTGAAGTCGTACCTGGAGGACCTAGGGAGGCCGGAGACGCTGCAGGCAGAGATCAAGGTGGAGGGAGACCTGACGGAGCTGACCCCGTTCACGCGCAAGCACCTCTTCCGGATCGCCCAGGAGGCCCTGGCCAACGTGGTCCGGCACGCGCAGGCCACGGAGGTCCGGGTGCACCTCACCTCGGACGGGCAGGCCGTCCTCCTGGTGGTCCAGGACAACGGGGTGGGCTTCGAGGTGGAGCGGACGAACCCGGGGATGGGCCTGTCGGGGATTCGAGAGCGGACCTTGGCCATCGGCGGGACGCTGGCGGTGCACAGCGTACCCGGGCAGGGGACCACGGTCGAGGTGCGGGTGCCGCGGCTGGCATGCGTCAGCACACCCCAGTTCGTGTCCTGATCGCGGACGACCACGAGGTGGTCCGGCGCGGCCTGGCCATGGTGCTCGAGATGGAGGAGGACCTCCGCGTGGCCGGGGAGGTGGGCACAGGTCAGGAGGCCATCGAGGCGGCCGTGCGGGAGCGGCCGGACGTGCTGTTGCTGGACCTGAGGATGCCGGACATGGACGGCATCAGCGTCCTCAGGGCCGTGAAACGGCGTGTGCCTGGCACCAAGGTCCTCATCCTGACAGGGTTTGAGGCGGACGAGGCCATCCTGCGGGCAGTCCAGGAGGGGACGGACGGGTTCGTGTTCAAGGACGTCCCCCCGCAGGAGCTGTGCAAGGCCGTCCGGCTCGTGGCGGCCGGTGAGGTGTACATGCAGCCCTCCGTGGTGAAGAAGCTGGTGGCCCTCATGGGGAGGAGGACGGCCGAGGAACCCTCCCCCAAAGGGGTTGCGTTGACCCCCAGGGAGCACCAGGTCCTGCGGCTGATGGCCCGGGGCTACAGCAACCAGGAGATCGCGGACCTCACGGGCGTGTCCCTGGAGACCGTCCGGTCTCACGTGAAGAGCATCCTGCAGAAGCTGGACCAGCCGAACAGGACCCGCGCGGTCCTGTTTGCCCTCCGGTCAGGCCTCGTGGCGCTCCAGGACATGCCGGAATGACGGGGTGGTTCCCGTGGCCGGTACGTTCCCGTCCAGCATCCGGCTTTTGGAAACACCCGGGCCGTCTTCTTTCGAGCGGGAGCACTTCGTCTGGGTGCGCATGCCCGTGCTGGCCGACGACGGGGCGAACGTGCCCATTTCCCTGGAGATGGAGCACCCAATGGAGCCGGACCACTACATCCGAACGGTGGCGGTGTTCGCGTTTGAGGACCCCCTGGTCACGAAGGGAGTCTTCACCTTCTCCCCCTACAACGGGCGGGTCAGCCTCTCCTTCCAGTTCCGCATGAACGCGGGCAACCACCGCGTGTTCGTGGTGGCGGAGTGCACGCGCCACGGGAGGTGGGCGACGAGCAGAGTGGTACGAGTGGGTGAGGGTGGCTGCCACACCGTGGGCGCAGGTCCTGGAACCCTCCAGGAGCCTGCAATCCGGATCGGACCTCCCCGCCTTTGGGTGCCCGGGGAGGTGGACTCGGGTGAGCTGTTCGAAGTACGGGTGAAGGCCACGCACCCCTCGAGGACAGGCCTACGGGTTCTGGGAGACGGAAAGACCTTCGCGCCCGCCGAGCCACCAATCTTCCTCCAGGCGATGGAGGTCTTCTACGGCCGCACCTGGCTGTGGCCCCGGCTCGTCAGCAGTTTTGCCCTCACCTCGGTGATCAGCGACGATCCCCTGTTCGTGTTCCGCCTTCGTGCGGACCAGGACGGCTTCGTGCGAGTGGTGGTCACGAACAACAAGGGGCAGCGGTTTGAGGCGTCGCGGGCCATACGGGTGAAGCGGTAGTTGGGTTGTGCGAGGAGGAAGGTCTGGCGGGGCCGGTCGCCCGGCTGGGGCGACGCTAGGGGTGGCAGTTCACTCCGGGGGAACCACGTGCACGCGGGCCGCGGGAGAAATGGGGTGAAGGGTCATGTAGTGGGAGGGTGCCACCATAAGCAACGTGTGGAGGCGGTGGCGCCTTTCTTCGATCCAGGCGGCAAAGGCGGCGGGGCCTGCTTCCCAGAGGACCACCTGACAGAAGGCGAGGTCGCAGGGATCCCGCCGCCCCAGGACAACCCCCTCCGCGCTGCCGGTGTAGCGGTGGAGAGGGCCCTGGACCGAGACAGGTCGGGGGAGTGTATCCCGCCGCCATCGCCCCCCTCCCACTCGGAGGTAGCGGACGGAGCCGATGACCACGCTTTCCATCCCGGTCGAAGTACGGTAGCGCTGGCGGTCCGGCTTTTGGAATTCATTCCAGCTGACCACCAAGCCACCTTCGCCGTCGGTGATCTGCTGGACCTCCCGCCACCCAGGGTATCTTGCCATCGCCCTGCTGGCCTCTTCGAGGAAGCGTGCTGCGACTGGATCCGACGGCCGGAGGGGGAGCTCGCCGAGGGGCAGGGGGAAGATGGTGGAGACGTCCGGTCGGCCAGGGCGACGGACGACCACCTGGATCTGCCACCAACCCGCTAGGCCGAGCTGGCTGCCCTCAGCCACGTACACGCCCGGGGCCACCGGTCGGAGTGGGATCTTCTCGGGGTCAAGATCCTCGTCCAGCTTGGTGACCCACAGGAAGACACGCGCCTCAGGAGAGGGGTGTTCGCCCTGCGGGTCGGAGACGACCAGCTCAAATCTGTTCCGTCCAGGCTTCGCGGGGGCGACATGAAGACGGACCTGGAAGTCCCCCGCAAGGCCTGCAAGGGTCAAGGCCTTCTGGTCGGAAGGAGCGTCGCCAGCGATCCGGACACGGGCAGGGGGCGTGTCAGTGAGGAGGGCAACTGTGAGGAGGAGGAGGACGACGAGGCACACCTCGCCCGTCACGGTACGGAAGAGCAGGGTGACGGCGGCCAGACGGCGTTCCGGCGGAGAGGCGAGGATGCGGGGCTTGAGCAGGAAGCGATTGAGCGCGCCCAGGGCCGCCAAGGCGCACGCGAGGAGGAGTTTGATGAGCAGGAGCCGGCCGTACGGAGTGACGAGGAACGCCCGGATGGCCGGAACATATAGTACGGTCGCGTACAGGCCGGTCAGCGCCAGGACCCCGAGGCTCGCCCCGAGCAGGGTCGACAGGCGGGGAAGCAACGCACGGACAAGGGCGCCACGTTCCTCCGCAGCGGTGCGCAGGAAGACGTACAGAAAGGAAACCCAACCGCCGAGCAGGGCGGCTGCCGCCGCGAGATGCAGCCAGTCCAGCAGCACGGGGAGGAGGCCACTCCCTGCGGCATGAGATCGCAGGCTGACCCCGACGAGGAGCACGCACGCGGCGACCGGCCGAAGCCATGGTGTGCGGAACGGAAGTAGAAGGAACAGAACCGCCCCGGCTCGGACAAGCGCACTCCAGCCCATCTTCGTGCGAATGAGGAGGGGCCAGACCGTACCGCCTGCGAGGAGGGTCCCCAGGGGCGCGTCCAGGAGTTGGGCGGCTGTGAGGAAGAACTCCGTGGTGACGCCTACCAGGGAAGCGACCGCTGCGAAAGGCGACAGGCGGCGAGGGTCTGCAGCGTGTGAGACGGTCTTTTGAGCGCTCCTCCGGCCCCATGCGGGGCTCAGGACGAGGAGGTGGAAAGCGTGCGTGCCTACCAGGAGCAGGCCGGTCACTAGCGCGATCCACCGCGCGAAGCTACCCATGAGCCTCCGTGGGTCAAGAGCTGGCTCAGACGCTCCTGGAGGTGCCGGTTGCCCCACGGTGAACAGGAAGAACCCGCTTGTGATATGCCCGTCGCTCGTCCACAGAGCGCGCCACCTGACGGTGTAGACCCCTTCCGAAAGCGGACCGACGGAGACGGCCACACGCCTGCGGTCGTTAGACACCGTGAACTTCCCGGGTAGGGGCCTACCGGTGGAGTCGAGCACCGAGACCGAGCTGAAGGCTGGATCCAGGGGCTCGCTGAACCACAGGATGACCTGCTCCTGTGGGCCGACGAGGGTGGCATTCGGGGGAGGGACGGAGCGCTCCAGGACGCCGTGCGCCAAAGCAGCAGGCGTCCAGACGAACAGACTGGCCAACACAAACAGCACGGGCCACGGTGTCGGGTGCGGAGGTATCCGGTAGCCGTACATCGTGCCTCAGCCGGCCGGCATTCGGGTGATCCCTCACGGTGCTCTCGGGGTCCCGACCGTGAAGGTGAAGGACCCTAGCGCCACACCGCGGTCTGGGAGGGTGACGGCTTTCCACCGCACCACGTAGACACCGGACCCGATGGGGTTTAGCGTGGCGACCATCGACCGTCGATCCATGTCCTCGAAGTCAACACCACCTCGCCCGTCGTCCACGCGCCTGCCCCGGCGATCCCACACCGCCACCCAGGAATAGCGGGGGTCCAGTTCCTCATGGGCGGCCAGAGAGAACCACAGGCGGACCGCGCGGGGAGCGACCCGGACAACGCTACCGGGAGGGGGCTCGGCCCGCTGGAGCCTGGGGTGAGCTAACGCACTGCTTGGCTGACGGAGGCCGCGGGGTAGCACGAGCAGGAGGACCAGGCAGGCGAAGAAGTTGGCCGCGAGGCGCAGGGGGATCTGACGAGGCGCGCGCTCGGAGGAGGTAGCCTTCGGCACAGGGTGCCGCGGCCGTGTCCGGATCAGCCGCGGTGGGATCACGGTCCGACCGGGCATGGCGGCGCTAACGGATTTCCACAAACGTCTCCGCCGGTGCGACGCGAATGGGGGAAGTTCGCTGGATGTAGTCGAGGAGGTCCTGGACCGCGGGTCTGGGGCTGGCCTCCGGCTTCGGGTCGAGGTACTGGATCCTCCCGCCTGAGGTGGCCAGGGAGTACTTGCGGTCCGCCTGCAGGGGTCGACCTGCGGCCGTCATGCTGACGATACGTTGGCCAAGCGGGTGAGTCTTCCGGAACAGGACCTTCAGGCCCGCACAGCGAACCACATCACCGCCCAGCCGGAGCAGGGGGTCGGGGTTGAAGACGTTGTCAAGGTTGTCCTCCAAGGCTCTGCGAATCTGACGGCCGGTCAGGCGGACTTTGTAGAGCGGGGATGGGGTTGGCTTCATGGCGTTGTAGACGTCCTCTACGGTGACGGGACCGGGGAGGAGGGTCGTACCGAAACGCCAGCCGGGGACGCACGAGAGCTCTGCCGCGGCGAGCTCGCGGTACGCGTGGCTGAGGAAGACGTCTGTGGTCCCACCGAAGAGAGCACGTCGGTAGAGAAGGGAGCGGGTTTCACCAATAACGCGGTGCAAGACTTGCTCGTAAGGCCTATACAGAGCAAGAATCAGGCGGGCGATGCGTGAGTCCGGCTCGATGCGCTGAGACAACACGGGGATCAGCTCGTAGCGGAAGTCTGTGATGCGGCCCGCGCTTACCTCAAGGTCCAACTTGCCGAGCAGCTTGCCGTGGGACCCGGCGTGGACGATTAGGGTGTTCCCTACCCGGACGGGTTCCCAAAGGACGTCGTGGGTGTGCCCACCGACGATCACGTCTAGCCCAGGAATCCGAGAGGCGAAGACGCGGTCCTGATCCAAGCCCATGTGCGAGAGAAGGACCACGATGTGAGCCCCTTCCTCGGATCGGAGGCGGCCTACCTCCTTGCGCAGTTCGTCCTCCCGGTAACCCATGCGCCATCCGGGGTTGGCGTCCCTGCGTTCGGTGGTAAGGAGGCTGAAGGGGTAGGCTTGCCCCACCACCCCCACGCGGATGCCACCGAGGTTCTTCACGATGCTGGGCTGGAGCACGCGGTCCTCAAAGTCGGTGTCGACCAGGTTCTGGGCGAGGACGGCGAACTGTGCCTCTCGGATGCGCGAGAGGAGGACTTCTTTCCCCAGGTTGAACTCCCAGTGGAGGGTCATGGCGTCGTACCGCATGGCGTTCATGACTTCCACCACAGCTTTGCCCTCGGTGAGGAGGGCTATGGCGGATCCATACCACGCATCGCCGGAATCCAAGAGGAGGGTGTGCTCGGGAAGGGCAGACCGTTCTTTTTCGATGAGCGTAGCCAGGTGGGCGAAACCGCCCACCTGGCCATACTGCTTGGCGAGCTCGGGGAAGTCCGGGGACGCGCTGAGGTAGGCGCGGACGGTCCCCCGTCCGATCCTGTGCGCCCGCAGGAACGACTCCCCGTAAGGCTCGCGGTGGTAGGCGGGCAGGAGGTGACCGTGGGTGTCTCCCGTCCAGAGGATACGGATGACGGAGGTACGCCGGGAGTAGGCAGGGAAGCCGAGACGGGCCGTTAGAGGGATCCCGACGGACGCCTGCAGGAACTCGCGCCTTGTGATAGAAGGGCGGGGGGTCATAGGACCGCGAGCCTGCGTGTCGCCTCGTTCCATCTGGCAAACAGGTACCAGAGAACGATGACGGCCAGGAGGAGGGAGATGGCACCTTCCCAGCCGAGGAGTTGAGGGAGGAACACGGCCGTACCCAGCCGCTCCTGCACGCCGGTCCGCGCGAGCCAGCTCCGTACGAGGGAGGCGGAGAAGACGTACCCCACAAGGGCCAACCAGAGCTTGACGTGGCCCTCGCCAGCCCGCCAGAGTGTGCCCGCTCCGCACCCTCCTGCGATGACCATGCCGACCCCGAACACGAGGCCGCCGCTGAGGCTCCCGACCCAGAAGGTCGGCCGGACAAACTCCTCCGCCTTCTCGAAAACGGTAGTCTTGATCAACGCAAACCCGACCGCGCTGACCAGGAGCCCCAGGAGCATGGCGCGGGTATGCCGGGTATCCCCTGTGAGGAACGGCTCACGGAACGCCTGTACAAAGCACACCCGCGAACGCTGGCAAACCACTCCTAGGAGGGCACCGAAAAGGAGGAGTACGGCCCGGTCGCCGTAACCCAGGCGCCCGTAGACGGCGGCCCAGAGCAAGAGCCCGAGGACGACTGCCACCCCCACATAGGGCTGGGCGCTGCGGTTTGTGGTCGACGTGGCAGATCCGCCCGCCACAGGTGCTACGGTGGGAGTCCCGCGTGCCACCTCCCAAACGAGGTAACGGGCACCCAGGAAGGCGCCTACGCCCAATCCCACAGCCATGGCAAGCCCACTTGCCGCGAACGCGCTGGTGGCGCTGAAGAAGCCGCCGATGTTACAGCCCCTGGCTAGAGCGGCACCGACCCCGAGAAGGACCCCACCCACGAGACCCTTCACCAGCTCCCGGGGGGGCCCCACGCGGACGCCGAATTCGCCGCCGAGGAAAGCTGCCGCCAGAGCTCCGAAGAGAAGGCCGAGATTCACCACAGATCCCGACCGCAGCAGAGGGGACAGTGCCTCCGTCCGCAGTAGACCCAGGCGGCCCAGGATCCAATCCCCCCAGTTCAGGGCTCCGTCGAGCGTGGTCCACGGCTGGTAGAACAGGAACAGGAAGACGTTGAGGACGCCGACAAAAAGGCCCCCCAGCCACTCCGGCCAGTGCTCGCGGAACACGGCGTCGTAGTCCTGACGAAGTTTTTCCTGCATGGGAAGTCGCCCGTTCAGCCTCGGCACCTCCTCATCTGGAGCGAAGCGTGCGGAGGAAGTTGACGATATGCCAGCGGTCCTCAGGCTTCAGGATCAACTCGAAGGGAGGCATCTCCATGCGGCCGTTGGAGATCTTCCAAAACAGTTCCCCGTCCGTTTCTCTTCCCAGGATGGTCAGGTTCAGGCCGGCCTGTACGCGCAAGCTCCCCACAGACGGTCCGTCCCCCAGGCCTCGGACCCCGTGACATTTGGCGCAGTACCACATGTACAGCTCTCGCCCCTTCGTGACGGAAGCTTGCGTAGCGCGCACGGGATTGCTCAGCCGCTTTGCCTCAGGTGGCGCCGGCCAGTGGGTGGCAATTGCGACGCGTGCGAGCCCCCCGAAAAGAAGCGTCAGGCTCAGTACCGCGGTGAACAGGCCGGGTCGGCTCATCGCTCGCGTTCGGCGGACGGGCCCGTTAACTGCTGAACCGAATGTGTGCTGTCGTTTCAAAGGTTTCTCCCTGGTTGTTTTTGGCCACGACGCGCACTGGACCTTCCTTGTCTGCCTTGAGCTTAAAGTGCAGAAGAGGGTCGTCGGAGGTGGACGAGTTGAGCTCGAAGACGCTGACCCGGTCGCTCCCGTAGAACACCTCCACGGTTTCGATGTAGACGGCCGGCCGCTCCCGCACGAACCGCTCCAAGGGGGTTTTCGCCTCCTCCACCAGCCGGAGCCCGGTACGAGAGGGGTGCCGGATTTTCACTTTGACGTCTATGACGTCGCCCTGGCGTACGGCGGTGGGCAGACGCAGGCGGACCCGCTGGGTCACGAGCTCGCGCTGTTCAGCCATTTACAACACCTCCTTGCGAGACGGCACACAGCCGGTCTGTCTAGCAGCCGCCAAGGCTCACCTTGAGCTTCCTGCTGGCTACCCACTTCCCGTGTTTCGAGCACTCCGCGACCACGAAAACTTCCGCATCTCCGCCGTCCATTCGGATCTGGGTGGAGATGTAAGCCTGGCCGTTAGCCGGACTGAAGTGGTAGATCCCCTTGTTGACCACGGGATCTTTGAAGTTGAGGATCTGGATGCTCTTGATGTAGTGGTCAGGAGCCATGGGGTGGGCCATGGACACGATAATGGGGACGTTCGCGCCGTCTTCCGCGATCCCGGGGAGGCGGATGTCAATGAGGTGCTCCTTCTCCAGGGCCGTGGAGGGCGCGGGACCGCCCACAGCCCTGAAGAACTGGAGGGGGTGGGAAGCGGCGACGGCCGGCCCGGGAACGGTGAGTACCGAGGAAAGGCCACCCGTGAGGGCCAGGAGAGAAGCGGCCCTGAGGAACTCCCTACGGTCCAGGAGGTCGTCCGCCATCGTTGAACCCTCCTTGATGTTCGCTCTTCGGAGGTGGCCCGGGTTCCGTCGGGAGGAACCCGGGCCACCTAGCGCCCTTAGAGCGTGCTGCACTCTCCCCTCGCGTTGGCGGCGGGGAGGTTCTTGACGGTTTGCACGTTCTGCCGGGTGAGGAACTGCACCCCGCAGAAGTAGGGCACCCACTGGACCCCGTTGCTGCCAAAGCCAACGCGGACGCTGGCCATCTTCTCGATCTTACGTGCCCGTTGATCAAAGCGGAAGAGGGTCACGGTGTCGCCTAGACGGTCACTGCCCACGGCAAACCGGCCGTCCGCCGACCAGTGCACGTTGTGCGTGCCCTTGCCCCCGGCCTCGATGTGCTCCACCACGCGGCCCGCCGCGGCGTCCACGATCGTGTACCAGTCGTCGGTGGCGTCGTTGGTAGCAATGGCGAGGGAGGGTTCTTGCGGGTTGGCGTAAGCGGTGTTCGTGCCCGCGCCCGAGTCGAGGATCTTCGAGAGCTCGAGACGCTCCACGTCGACGAGAGCGAGTTTGCCAGACCGGCCCAACCCGATCATGGCCACTTTCCCCTGCATGGCGAAGTTGATGTTGCCAGGACCGCTCCCCTTGGGAAACTCGATTCGCTTGACGATGTCTTGCTTTTGCACGTCGATGATGGCGGTAAAGTCCCTGGGAGGAGAGCTGGCAAAGATGTAGCGGCCGTCCGGGGTCATCTTCATCCGCGCGCAGCGGTCACAGTCCAGCGTCTTTACGAGTTTCCGCAAGCTGATGTCGAGGATGTCCACGTTGCCCGTGCCCTGGTGCCCGACGAAGGCGTACTTGCCGTCCGGGGTCTGGAGGACGTCCCTGGCGACGGTGCCGTTGGTCTTGACCTTGAACATGTACCGGTGACGGACGGGGTCGAGGAAGTACACATACCCCCCTTTGGGGTTGAGGTCGCCGCACAGGAGCAGGTCCCTGTTGGGTGTAAAGCTGCAGTGGAAGGGGTCGTCGAAATCGGTCTTGATTTCCGCGACAACCTCGTCCGTGAACGAGTCGATGACGGTCATGACGTTGTGGTCGCCCTTTCCTTCGGACTGGTGGTTGACGTATACGTAGCGCATTCCCGGAGCGACCCACGGGTGGTGCGGCTGAGCGTGGTTGACCTTTATGAGCTTCACGAGGTACCCAGGCTTTTGCGGGTCGATGACGGCTACGAGGTTGTCATCTTGGACGGGGATGTAGAACTTGCCGCGGGTGAGGTGCTTGAGCAGGTGCGGCTCCGAAGGCCACGTGCGGGCGTCCGCGTAGAAGACTTTGTTGAGGACGGTGACCTGCCCGAGGGCAGATGGGAGCTTCACCTGGCCGTAGGCGCCCGGCACGTGCCAAAGGGGTGCGGCGAGGGCGACCAGGAACAGGACGGCAAGGGCAAGTATCCTCACGGAGACCCACCTCCCCTGTTGCTGCTGATAGCCGGCCGTGGGCAGGACGCGGGGGATGGCCCGGCCGGTAGGTTGCCGCTGCCCAGACGGTCCAGGTAGTCGGAAAACGCCATGCGGCGGTGCCACCCGTCGGACACGTAACGCAACATGTGGAGGAGCTCGGTCGGCCCGAAAAAGCCAGGAATTCGGAGGTACTCTCGGGTGTGCTGGCGGGCGTCCAGGACGAGAATGGTCGGGAAGGTCAAGATACGATAGCGCTGGACGAGGGGGCCGGCACGGGGCTCGAGGACCTCTACGCGCACGGGTACAAAGCAGCTGCGAAAGAGCTGCAGCACCCTCGGGTCCCGAAAGGTCTGGGTGTCCATGCGGCGGCAGTATCTGCAGTTCGGGTCATGGAAGTACAGGAGAATGGGACGCCGCTGGCTTGCGGCTACCACGGTACCGCGCGTCCACCCGTACCAGGCGACGCTCTGGTCCGTGGCTTGGGAACTCTGAGCGGCTGCTGTCAGCGACGTCACAGCAACAAGCAGCGCTGTGGCGGCTGCACGGCCGGCCGCTCGAGTTCCGCGCGCCCGGCACCAGGAACGGCCGACTCCGAATTTCACCCCTCCCCACCCAGGCTTAAGGGTACCCAATGGCAGCGGGAAGGCAAGCCCCAAAAGGGGGATGGAGAGATCCCCCGTTCAGGGGAGCTAGCCCCAGGGAACTCGGGCCTGACGGTACGCGCGGCCGGGGCAGCCCGTGGCTCGCTCCCGGGCGGCTGGGTGAGAGCTTTGGAACCGTCGGTAAACTAGGCGGTGAGCAGGCTGCCGCGGACACCGGAGGGTGAAGCGGCGCAAGTACCGGACCTGGCCCAGTGTGGCCGGGCCGGCGGGAGGTGGCAACATGAGGTCCCTGTGGCCAGCGGTCCTCGCGGTCGCGTTGGCGTCAGCGGGCTGGGAAGCCCCCGCCGCTGCCACACAGCAGGTGGTGGAGCTTCAGATGAAGGAGTTCGCCTTCGTGCCCGCCACCGTGACGCTCCGGGCAGGCGCTCCGGCGGAGCTGCGTCTTGCGAACCAAGGGGCGGTGGAGCACGAGTTCATGGTGTACGACGCCAAGGGGCTCCACCTGGGAGGGATGGACCCGGACAAGATGCACCGTGAACTGGAGGCGCGCTCGTACTTCCGGGGCGTCCTGGTGCAGGTGGAAGGCCGGGCGAAGGAAGTGAAGCGGAGGGGAAAGGACCTGGTCGGGGTGACGTTGGCCGCAGGCCAGCGCGTGGTCCTGCGCTTCGTGGCCAGCAGGACGGGCACCTTCGAGGTGGGCTGCCACGTACCCGGTCACTACGAGGCGGGCATGAGAGGGCGTTGGGTGGTGCGGTAAGTCGACGCGTCCGGCAGGCTGCTGAGCTCGCAACCCGGAGCAGCCTCTAAGGCGGGCCGGGCTTCGTAGGGCTCCGAAGTGACTCTGTCGCCGGCCCACGAGCCGGAGCGTGCTGGTCCTGCTCACCAGAAGGAGCCCGACGCCGGACGACGGCGGGCTCCGGCTAGCTCCGCCTGCTCGTCGGCGACCTCCCCGCCGGGGGTGGAGGGGCCGGCGAATTGAGGAGGAAGGCGCGGAAGGCCTGGGCGGCCCGGCTCAGGCGGCGGTCCGCCCGGTGGATCACGTACCACTGGCGCCGGATGGGCAGCCCCTGGACGTCCAACACCGCGAGCCGGCGGAGCGCGAGCTCCATCTGCAGGGCGTGGCGGGACACCAGGGCGATCCCCAGTCCCGCGGCCACGGCCTCTTTCACCGCGCTGTTGTCTCCGAGTTGGAAGCCCACCTTCGGCCGAAGCCCGTGCGTGCGGCAGAACTCCTCGAACGCGAGCCTCGTCCCAGATCCCTCCTCCCGGACGACGAACACCTCTTCGCGGAGCCGGGCCACAGGGATCCTGCGCTCTCGGGCCAGGGGGTGCGAGGGGGCGGCCACCAGGACCATCTCGTCCGGGAGGAAAGGCTCGGCCACGTGCGGCACGCCCTCCGGCACCCGCCCCATGACCACAAGGTCGGCCTCGCCGTCCTGCAACCGCCGGCCGACCACGGTCCGATTCGCCACCTCCAGGCGCACGGTGAGCTCGGGGTACTTCTGGCGGAACGCTCCGAGGATTGGGGGAAGCACGTAGGCGCCCGCGGTACTCACCGCGCACACGCTCACCGCACCCCGCTTCAGCCCTCTGAGCTCGCCTGCCACCCCCTGCGCCTCGTCTGCAAGCTGGCAGATCTGCTGGGCGTAGGGCAGCAGATTGCGGCCCGCGGGGGTCAGGCGGAGAGATCGCCCGCTGCGCTCCAACAGGGGTTCCCCCGCCCACCGCTCCAGCGCCCGGACTTGCATGAACACCGCGGGCTGCGACAGGTGCAGGGATTCGGCAGCCCGGGAATAACTCCCAAGCCGTGCGGTGGCCAAGAACGCCCGCAGCTGCGCCAGGGTCACACCCTCATCCTAAGTGTTCATTAATACCTTGTCAAAAACATTTGAGTTGACCTATAGGCGGGGCCGGGCCAAACTGCAACCAGAACACGGCAGGGGAGGGAAGCGATGCCAGCAGGTCAGGGCTACGCCGGAACCGATGAGCGGTACCAGCGGGCCGGGGTTCGAGAATACCGAGAGATGGGGTACTACGATCCCCACTACGAGCCCAAGGATACCGACACCCTGGCTGTCTTCCGCGTGACGCCGCAGCCCGGGATCCCGCCGGAGGAGGCCGCGGCTGCGGTAGCGGGGGAGTCTAGCACCGCCACGTGGACGGTGGTGTGGACCGACCGGCTCACGTACCTGGACCGCTACCGTGCGAAGTGCTACCGGGTGGAGCCGGTCCCGGGGACCACCGACCAGTACTTCGCGTGGGTCGCTTACGACCTGGCCCTTTTCGAGGAAGGCTCGATCGCGAACCTGGCCTCCTCCATCATCGGGAACGTCTTCGGGTTCAAGGCGGTCCGAGCTCTGCGGCTGGAGGACATGCGAATGCCCGTTGCGTACCTCAAGACCTTCCGGGGGGCTCCGCACGGCATCCCGGTCGAGCGGGACCTGCTGAACAAGTACGGACGGCCGCTCCTCGGCGGTACCATCAAGCCCAAGCTCGGACTGTCAGGGCGCAACTACGGCCGCATCATCTACGAGGCGCTCGCGGGTGGGCTGGACTTCACCAAGGACGACGAGAACATCAACTCGCAGCCCTTCATGCGGTGGCGCGACCGCTTTCTGTACTCGATGGAGGCCGTCATCAAAGCCGAGCAGGAAACGGGCGAGCGCAAGGGGCACTACATGAACGTCACCGCGGGCACGATGGAAGAGGTCTACAAGCGGGCGGAGTTCGCCAAGCAGATCGGCTCCGTGATCATCATGGCCGACCTCACCATGGGCTTTACAGCCTTGCAGTCCCTTTCCAACTGGTGCCATGACAACGGCATGATCCTCCACTTCCACCGGGCCAGCCACGCCATCTTCACCCGCCAGAAGAACCACGGCATCTCATTCCGGGTCCTGGCCAAGTGGATGCGGATGCTCGGCGTGGATCACTGCCATGCGGGAACGGTGGTGGGGAAACTCGAGGGCGACCTGAACCTCGTCCAAGGCTACTACGCGATCCTGCGGGAGCAGTACGTGCGTGCCGACCCCAGCAAGGGCATCTACTTCGACCAGGACTGGGCCTACCTGCCGGCTGTGTTCCCGGTGGCGAGCGGGGGCATCCACGCGGGGCAGATGCACCTGCTCCTGGGCTGGCTGGGTGAAGACTGCGTCCTGCAGTTCGGTGGCGGGACGATCGGCCACCCCATGGGGATCCGCGCGGGGGCCACCGCCAACCGGGTGGCGCTGGAGGCGATGGTGAAGGCACGGAACGAGGGCCGCAATATCCTGGTGGAGGGGCCGGAGGTCCTGCGGGAAGCGGCCCAGCGGTGCAGGGAGCTGGCGGCGGCGCTGGAGGCGTGGGGGGCGGTAACGTTCGACTTCGCGTCCACGGACGTCCCGGACGTGCCAGCGGGTGTGGGACGGTAAGGAGGCAGCATGCGGATCACCCAGGGGACCTTCTCGTACTTGCCGGACCTGACGGACCAGGAGGTCGAGCAGCAGGTGGCCTACATCGTCCGGAACGGGTGGGCGGTGTCCATCGAGTACACGGACGACCCCCATCCCTACAACGTGTACTGGAAGATGTGGGGAATTCCGATGTTCGACTGCACGGATCCGGCCCAGGTGATGGAGGAGTTCCGGAGATGCCGGGAGGCGTTTCCGAACTGCTACATCAAGATCAACGGCTTTGACCCGAGCCCCATGTGGCAGGCCCAGCGGGTCTCGTTCATCGCCCACCGGCCGCCGGTGGAGGAACCGGGATTCCGCCTGCGCCGCACCCTGTGGAGCGACGGGCGTGTCCAGAAGTACAGCCTGGAGCCGTACGTGGAGGACCACCCGCCGGGGCGGCGGTACGGGGGCAGCCGGTAGGAAGACGTCCTCCGGGCAGCTGGTGCGAGAGCGGGAGGAGGGCCCGTCGTGGGCCTGCAGGCGCTGGTGTTTGACGTGGACGGTACTGTTGCGGAGACGGAGCGGGACGGGCACCGGGTGGCTTTCAACCAGGCCTTCGCGGAAGCGGGGCTTCCGATCGTGTGGAGCGAAAGCGTGTACGGCGCGCTCCTGCAGGTGAGCGGCGGGAAGGAGCGGATCGCGTACTACGTCCAGCACTTCGCGCCCCACCTGCAGCTGCCGGCGGAGGACGTCGAACGGTTGCACCGGCGGAAGAACGAGATCTTCGGCAGCCTCGCTCCGCGGCTTGCGCTGCGCCCCGGGGTGCGCCGGTTGCTCCGGGAGGCGCGCGAGGCGGGGCTCCGGCTCGCGGTGGCCACCACCACGAGCCCGGAGAACGCGGTGGCGCTGCTGGAAGCGCACGGGCTTGCGGGGTTTTTTGAGTTTGTGGGGGCCGGCGACGCGGTCAGCCGCAAGAAGCCCGCACCGGACATCTACCGGTTGGTCCTGGACCGACTCCGCCTCGCACCGGAGGAGGGTGTCGCGGTGGAGGACTCCCGCAACGGCGTCCTCGCCGCCCGGTCCGCCGGTCTACCGGTCCTGGTGACGCCGAGCTTCTACACGCGGCGCGAGTCCTTCCCCGGCGCCTTGGCGGTGGTGGAGCACCTGGGGGAGCCGGATCTGCCCGCGCGGATCCTGCAGGGGCCTGTGTCGGGGAGGGTGGTGGTGACGCCCGCGTGGATCGCGCAACTGTTGTCGGGGTAGCGGCGAATGGGCCTCCACGTGAACCGGTGGTGGGGAGATCGCGGCCAGGAGTCCCTCCGCGATGGGGACGAGTCCAGACCCTATGCCGGGGCCGGTTCGCGCGGGGCCAGTCGGGCCTGGAGGGCATGCTCCAGATGCGCGCGCATCAAGCGCTCGGCAGCGTCCCCGTCGCGTGCGGCGACCGCCTGGAGCAGCTGGCGGTGCTCCTCGAGGGCACGTCGGGCACGCTCGGGGTCGCGGAGGGTCGACTGAGACGCGCGGTGCACGAAGGCGTAGAGCTTGGTGGCGATCTCCGCGAGCCTGGGATTCCGCGTCGCCTCGTAGAGCGCCCGGTGGAAACGCGGAGCGATCCCCACCAGGCGGTCCCAGTCCTCCTGGGCAGTCGCCTCTTCCATCTGGGAGAGGAGGCCGGCGAGCAAGGTGAGCTCGCCCTGGGAGGCGCGCTGGGCAGCCAGGCGGGCCGCCAGGGGGTCGATGCCGAAACGAACCTCGAACACGTCCTCGACCTCCTGTGGGCTGACCTCGCGAACCACGAGGCCACGGGGCGGGTGGTAGGTCACAAGCCCTTCCGCCAGCAGGCGCGCGAGGGCTTCGCGAACAGGTGTTCGACTCACGCGCAGGACGGTAGCCAGTTCGGCCTCGTGCAGCGGCGCTCCGCCGGGGAGGATCTCCCGGTAGATCGCCTCGCGGAGGATGAGGTAAGCAAGCTCAGCAGCCGGCACCAGCCGGTCGAAGGAACCGCTGAGGGCCGCGAGCTCGTCCCGCCGGCGCGGGTCCATGCCGCGCAGAGGGTACACCAGCGCATACCAAACCGTCAAGGAGGTGGGGGATGCCGGTGCGTGACATCATGACCCGGGACGTGGTCACCCTGCGGCCAGACATGCCGGCGTCTGAAGCCGCCCACATCCTCTCCCAACGTCGGATCCACGGGGCACCGGTGGTGGACGAGCAGGGGAGGGTGGTGGGCGTGCTGAGCGCTATGGACCTTATCGGCAAAAGCGGTCAGACCGTGGGGGAGCTGATGACCAAGGAAGTCATCGCGGTCCAGGAGGACACCCCCGTCACAGAGGCCGGCACCTTGATGCTCCAACACCGCATCCGGCGCCTGCCCGTCCTCCGGGGTGACCGGCTGGTCGGGATCGTCACCATCAGCGACGTGGTAGGCGCCTTCCTGGAGCTCGTGGAGGAGTGACCGCCCACCGCCAGTAGGGCGCTGTTCACCCCCCTAAACCGACCGTTTGTCGGCGTGCTCTTGCATGGTGTGGTATACGCCGGCATGGTCTACCCAACCGGGCTAGCCAGGGAGGTGAGGACCATGCGTCCCCTGGTGGTCGGTATCGCGGGGGACAGCGGGACCGGGAAGACGAAGTTCGTGCGGGAACTGGCCTGCCTGCTGGGGGAAGACCGGACCGCGCTGATCGACCTCGACGGCTACCACACCCTGGACCGCAAGCAGCGCCGGGCCCTGGGGGTCACTCCCCTGGACCCCAGGGCCAACGACCTCCTCCGCATCGCCGAGGACGCCTGTGCCTTGCGGTCCGGCCGTGCCGTGGACGTACCCACCTATGACCATAGCACGGGGACCTTCGGGCCCACCCGGACGGTACAGCCCAGGCCCTTCGTGATCCTCGAGGGGCTGCTGCCCTTTTACCTTCCCGAACAGCGGGCGCTGTTCGACGTCCGCGTGTACTTCGACACGCACCCCGAGGTCAAGCTGAAGTGGAAGATCGACCGGGACGTCAGCGAGCGGGGCCACCGCCTCGAGGACGTGATGCACGAGATCGTCCAGCGCCTGGAAGACTTCCGGAGACACGTGGACCCTCAGAAGGTGTACGCGGACCTTCTGATTTCGTACGTGCCCGCCCAGCTCAACGGGAATCCGCGCAACCCCTGGCGCGAGCCTTGGGTGTGGGTGGCGGAGCGGGCAGGGCGCACCTTCCTGACGGACCGGCTGGCTGAAGAGGGCGCCCGGTTTGGGCTGCGCGGCTTCCCCTACGACTGCGTAGGCGTAGCTTTCGCGGCTGTCGAGATCCGGGAGGGGATGGAGGGACAGCGGTGCGCGGAGCTGCTGGAGGCGTGCGGTGCGGACCTCACTTTGGTGAGGCGCGCCCGTATGTTCGACCGCCTCAGCGCCACTCAGCTTGCCGAGTTCCTTGTTGCGTGGAGGCTGGAGCATGAGCGAGCGGCCGTCCACCGTATCTAGACCGCCCGTCGACCGGCTGCACGAGATCGCGCGGGAGATCCGGAAGCTGTCGGTTGAGATGACGGCGGTGGCTCAGTCGGGTCACACGTCCAGCGCGCTGTCCTGTGCGGAGATCTTGGCCTGCCTGTACTTCTCCGAGCTCCGCCTAAATTGGGCCGACCCAGAGGACCCCGACCGGGACCGTTTCGTGCTCAGCAAGGGACACGGCTGCCCGGCCCTGTACGCGGCGCTCGCGCTGCGCGGTCTCATCCCGGTGGAGGAGCTGTGGACGTTCCGCAAGCTGGGCTCACGCCTGCAGGGCCACCCTGACCGGGTGAAGCTCCCGTGGGTCGAGGTTCCGACCGGCTCGCTCGGGCAGGGCCTCTCAGTTGGCATGGGGATGGCACTTGCGGCGCGCCTGGACGGCCGCTCCTACCGCGTGTATGTCCTGCTGGGCGACGGTGAGTGCCAAGAAGGCCAGGTGTGGGAGGCTGCCATGTCCGCCGCCCACTACCGGCTCGACAACCTCACCGCCATCGTGGACCGCAACGGGATCCAGCAGTCCGCCCGTACCGAGGACCTGTGCTCGCTGGAGCCTCTTGAAGCCAAGTGGGCGGCGTTTGGGTGGTGGGCGCGGCGGGTTGACGGGCACAGCATCCCGCAGGTGCTGGAAGCGCTGGAGGCGGCCCGAGAGGTGCACGGGAGGCCTCAGGTCATCACCGCCGACACCCGCAAGGGCAAGGGGGTGTCGTTCATGGAGGACCGGCTGGGATGGCATGGCAAGCCGCCCAGCGGCGACCAGCTCGCCCAGGCGCTTGCGGAGGTCCTGGGGCAGGGAGGCTCGTGATGGACGTGACCCTCGCCACGGATGGTCGGAAGGTCGCCCCGCGCGAGGCCTACGGGGACGCGCTTGTCGAGCTTGGAGAGCGTCGGAACGAGGTGGTGGTGCTCGACGCAGATGTGGCGAACTCGACGTTTACCGAGCGGTTTGGACGTCGTTTCCCGGAACGGTTCTTCAACCTGGGGCTGTGCGAGGCCCACATGATCGGGGTCGCAGCAGGGCTTGCGCTTTGCGGCAAGATCCCGTACGTGAGCACCTTTGCGATCTTTGCGGCGCAGCGCGCGCTCAACCAGATCTTCCAGTCCGTTGCTTACGCCCAGCTGCCGGTGCGGATCGTGGTCACACACGCCGGGATCACGGTCGGCGAGGACGGCGCTACCCACCAGAGCGTGGACGACGTCGCCATCATGCGGGCGATGCCGGGCATGACGGTGATCGTCCCTGCCGACGCGACCCAGACCCGGCAGGTGGTCTTCGCCGTCTGCGACCACCCGGGCCCGGTGTACGTCCGGCTCGACCGACCGGCCCTTCCCGTGCTGTACGAGCGGTGTCCCTTTCGGGTTGGGAAGGCGTACGTGCTCAGGTCCGGCTCAGACGTGACCCTCGTGGGCTGCGGACTCGGCACGTGGCTGTGCCTGGAGGCGGCCCGAATCCTCGAAGGCAACGGGATCTCGGCGGAGGTGATCGACAGCCCCACGGTGAAGCCTCTCGACCGCGCGGCGATCCTCGCCAGTGCCCGCCGAACAGGCGCGGTGGTCACCGTGGAGGAGCACTCGGCCGTCGGCGGGCTCGGAGGAGCCGTGGCAGAGGTGCTCGCGGAAGAGTGTCCCGTCCCGGTCCGGCGGGTGGGGGTGGAGGACCAGTTCGGGCAGTCCGGGAGGTGGGAGGAACTGCTCGCCCACTACGGCCTGTTGCCTGAGCGGGTCGCCGGGCAGGCAGAAGCCCTTGTGCGCAGCAGGGTCGGGGAGGCTGCCCTGTGGACGTCCTGGTAGTGGGAACGGGCAGCATCGGGTCCGCGCTCGCGCGCCTGTTGCTTCAGCTGCGTGGGGCGCTTGGGGTGCGTGAGGTGCTCGTCTACAAGCACACGCCCCGCCCGCAGGACCGCCCGCTCCTCGAGGACCTCCGGGGGCGGGGCGCGCGGCTCGTGGTGCGCCGGGAGGTGGCCGGGGCGTTCGACGAGCTGGGCATTCCCCCGGATGTGTTGGGGTTGGAGGAGGCCGTGCGCGCCGTCCGGGCGGTCTTCGACTGCAGCCCTGACGGCGGAGGACTGCAGAACAAGCGGGCGATCTACGAGCGCTACGCGGGGGAGAAGCTCTTCGTCGGCCAGGGATCGGAAACCGGGTTCGGGGTACCCTTCGTGGTAGGGACCAACGACTCGGCAGTCCAGCCCGGCACGTCCTTCGTTCAGGTGGTGAGCTGCAACACCCACGCCACCTGCGCGGTCCTCAGTACGATTGGGCAAGGCGGACGGGAGGTGGCCTGGGGGCGGTTCGTGTACGTGCGGCGCGCGAGCGACGTCGGGCAGGAAGGAGGATTTGTGCCGGCCATCCTCGTGGATGTCCACGGGGGCGAGTACGGCGCCCACCAGACGGAGGACGCGGCTGCGGTGTTCCGGACGGTGGGGGTGAACCTGGACCTGTGGGGCAGCAGCCTTAAGGTGAACACGCAGTACATGCATGCGGTCTACTTCCACCTGGGTCTGACTCGACCCGTGTCCGCAGAGGAGGTCGAAGGCCGAGTGCGTTCGAACCCGTACGTCGCTCGCACCCACAAGCAGATGTCGAGCCTCGTGTTCTCCTACGGCCGGGACGCTGGTCCTTGCGGCCGGCTCCTGAGCCATGCGGTCTTCGTGATGCCCACGCTGTGCGTCCGGCGGGATCGGGAGGTGGTGGGGTTTGCGTTCACCCCGCAGGACGGCAACGTCCTCTCGTCTACCCTGGCGGCCGTGCGGGTCCTCTCTCCGGATCTCGACGTACGCTCCGTGCTGGGACCCTACCTGGCCCAGGAGGTTTAGGTGGTCCGGATCGCGCCGTCCATCATCGCGGCCGACTTCTGGCGGCTCGGGGAGGAAATCGCCCGGGCCGAGGCCGGAGGCGCAGACCTGCTCCACATAGATGTGATGGACGGGCACTTCGTGCCGAACCTCACCATCGGACCGCCCGTGGTCGAGGCGATCCACCGCAGGACGGATCTGCCACTGGACGTGCACCTCATGATCACGGACCCCGACCGCTACCTCGAGGCCTTCCGCCGCGCGGGGGCGGGGGGGCTCACCGTGCACGTGGAGGCCTGCCCCCACCTCCACCGGACGGTTTCCCGCATCAAGGAGCTGGGGCTGCGGGCCGGGGTGGCGCTTAACCCTGCAACCCCCCTTTGCGCCCTCGAAGAGATCCTCCCGGAAGTGGACCTCGTGCTCGTGATGAGCGTGAACCCGGGGTTCTCCGGGCAGACCTTCATCCCCGCAAGCCTCGCCAAGGTCCGCCGGCTGCGGCGGATGCTCGAGGAGCGCGGGGTGTCGGCGGACATCGAGGTGGACGGTGGTGTGCAGCCGGCCAACGCCTGTGCCCTGGTGGAGGCGGGCGCCACGATCCTAGTGGCCGCGAGCGCGGTGTTCGGGCAGGGGAAGGACCCGGCCGTGGCCGTGCGCGACCTTCGCGCAGCCACTGAATCTCCACAACTCATGCGCACAAGGAGGGACGGGCCGTGAGGATCACCATGAGCGTCTTAAAGGCGGACGTGGGGAGCATCGGAGGCCACACACTCCCAAGCCAGGAGATGCTCCGGGTGGTAGAGGACCGTGTGGGTGCGGAGCGAGGGAAGCTGCTGTTGGATACGTTTGTCTTCCACTGTGGGGACGACATCTCGGTGGTGATGACACATCAGGAGGGGGTGGGCAGCGGGCGGGTACACGGCTTGGCGTGGGACGCGTTTCGGGCGGCGACGGAGGTGGCGAAGGGGCAGGGGCTGTACGGGGCAGGGCAGGACCTACTGGTGGACGCCTTCAGCGGGAACCTGCGGGGGCTTGGGCCGCAAGTTGCGGAGATGAGCTTCGAGGAGCGGCCCAATGAGGCGGTGATGGTCTTGGCGGCGGACAAGACGGAGCCGGGGGCGTTCAACTTGCCGTTGTACCTGGCGTTTGCGGACCCCATGTACTCTTCGGGGTTGTTGCTGTCCACGGACCTGCACGAGGGATTCCGGTTCCGGATCATGGACGTGGAGTACACAGAGGGGGAGCGGGTGATCGAGCTGGAGGCTCCGGAGCGGCTCTACGACATCGCGGCCCTGTTACGGGACACCCACCGGTACGTGATCGAGTCCATCTGGTCGCGGAAGTACCCGGAGGAGCAGGCAACGGCGGTTTCCACCACCCGCCTGCGGAAGATCGCGGGCCGGTACGTGGGGAAGGACGACCCAGTGGCCATCGTGCGGGTGCAGAAGATCTTTCCGGCGACGGAGGAGTTTGGTCCACCGTTTGCGCTGGGGGCATTTGTGGCGGGGGACACGCGAGGGAGTCACAACCTGCCGCTGTTGCCGGTGCCGGTGAACACGCCTGCGAGCACCTTCTTCTGCGTGCCGATGGTGTGCGCTCTCGGGTTTGCCCTGCGCGGGGGGAACCTGACGGGGCCTGTGGATCTGTTTAGCGACCCCGTGTGGGAGCCGGTGCGGGAGCGGATCGTGGACAAGGCCTTGGAGATGCGCAAGCAGGGGTTCTTCGAGCCAGCGATGCTGCCGTACTCGGAGCTGGAATACGGAGGAATCGTGGCGCGGCTGGAGCGGCTGGAGCGGGAGTTCACGGTCCGACCAGACAGTCAGGCGGTTGCGGCGGAAGGGAAGTAGGGGCCGCTCCCGCGTACCAGCGCGGGCGTGCTCCGGCAGGACGAGCACAACGTGGGTCGGGAGGAGGCCATGGAAGGGACGACGGTGGCGCGCGCGGGAGCCGATACCGCGTACGAGGCTGCCCTACGGGGGCTGATGAGGTGGACGCCTCCTACACCGCCCAAGGAGACCCGGTTCACGTCTTGCGCGGCAGCACGGGCGCTGCGACGGCTCGGAACCATGCACCTGTACGCGGACACCGCCGACCCGGAAGAGCTCCATCAGGTGCTACGGGCGAGCGAAGACGAGCGCACGGTCGTGTACTACGAGGAGGTGGACGGCAACACAACAAACCAGCCGCTCATCGAGAAGGTGTTCGACCGCCTCCTCGAGACCGAAGGGCCGGGCACGGTCCAGGGCTGGATTGCGACGCTCCGGCAGGCGAATGCGGACCGCCACGTCCAGGAGGCCACAGTCGCCGTCTACAGCATCCTCAACGCGCGGCTGGCCTGGGAGGTGATCGGACGATTCGGCCGGGGCCGCGCATGGCATATCAGCCTCGAGCTCCACACGGCGCTCGGGGCGGACCGGACGGAGTCAGTGCGGATCGGCCGTTGCTTAGGCCGGGCCGTCCCAGGGGCCCTCGTAAAAGTCGCCTTCACGCCGGAGTTTCCTCATGCCCTCCTGATTGCCCGGGACCTGGAACGGGAGGGGATCGCGGTGAACTTCACCGCCACGTTTTCGGCCCGGCAGGTGGTGGCGGCAGCCCTACTCGCGAACCCGCACAACACGAACATTTTCGTAGGCCGGCTCAACGAGGGGTTGCAGGCAAAAGTGTTGGGTGAGCATGTTCTCCTGGCGGCCCAGCGCTCCATTGGGCGGCTTCGCGCCGAGCACGGGCTGCGGACCCTGAACATGGCTGCGAGCGTGCGCCGCTGGGAGACACTTTCGCGGACGGCGGGCTGCGACGCATATACCGTCTCTCCCTTGGCACTTCGCGCGTTTTTTGCGGAGCGGGATCTCCAGCTGCGGGACTGCAGGGAGACGGACCTGTCGGGAGAACTGGGGATCGACCGGGAGGTGGTGGAGGCAGTCGGCGGTATGAGCCGCATCCGGCGGCTATTTGAGGTGGAGCCGGAGTTCGTGGAGTTCCTGCTAGACCTCCGAAACTCCCCGGAGTTCAGCCGGATGGACGGGGATGGCCTCGGAGAACAGTTCGAGCGGGCGGGCTTCGGCGACCTCTTCTACCGCCCCACGCCCGAGGAGTGGCGGGAGCTGCGCAAGAGCAAGCTGCCGGACCTCGCCTCCTCCTTTGTGCGACGGATTCCGCTGGATACACTGTTCAGCCTGCTGGCGGTGGGAGACTTCACGAACTTCCAGGACCGCATGGATGCGAAGATCCACGGCGCCCTGGGGTTGTCGTGATCAGCGTGCGGGTCAGGTTTGTCCCCTGTAGGACGTGACCCCTGCTCAGCGGACCTTGAGGAGGTCCGGGAACCAGAGGACGAGGGCAGGCCAGTAGGTGAGGAGCACGAGGACGGCCACCAGGGACAGCAGGAGGGGTAGGGCGGCGCGGGCGATGTGGCCCAGGGGAGCCCTGGCGATGTGGGCGGCCACGTACAGGTTCAGGGCCACAGGAGGCGTGAGGGTCCCGATGGACAGGTTGACCGCCATGACGACTCCGAACCAAACCGGGTCCCAGCCGAACTTGGCCATGACGGGCATCAAGATGGGGAGGAACACGTAAAAGATGGAGATCGCGTCCAGGGCCATCCCGGCCAGCAGGAACAGCGCGTTCAGGGCGAGGAGCAACAGGTAGGGGTTGTCCGTCAGGCCGGCCACCGCCGCGGCCGCGCGGTCCACCACCCCCAGGGTGGCGCCGGTCCACGAGTACAGGCCCGCGAAGGCCACCACGGACATGACCACCGCGGAGGCCACCGCGGCCTCCCGGAAGGTCTCGTACAGGTCCCGGAAGGTCACATTCCGGAGCACCACGAGGCCCACGAACAGGCCGTACGCGACCCCCACCACCGCCGCCTCGGTGGGGGTGAACACGCCGGTGTAGATCCCTCCCAGGATGACCACGGGTGCCAGCAGTCCCCACTTGGCGTCCCACACCGCGCGGACGATCTCCGGGAGGGTCCCCCACCGGTCCCCGCCCCACCCGTTGCGCTTGCTGATGAAGTACACGGGGATGGCCAGCGCCAGCCCCATGAGCAGGCCCGGCACCACGCCCGCGGCGAACAGGCGCGGCACCGAGGTCTGGGTGATGACCCCGTACACCACGAAGGCCACGCTGGGCGGGATCAGGACGTCCGTGGTGGCCGCGGCAGCCACCACCGCGGCGGCAAACGCCACGGGGTAGCCCCGGCGGACCATGGCGGGGATCATGATGGTGCCGATGGCCGCGGTGTCCGCGGGCCCCGTCCCGGAAATGGCGCCGAACAGTACGCACCCGCCCACGGCCACCAGCGCCAGGCCGCCTGGAATCGGGCCGATGAGCAGGCTGAGCAGGTCCACCAGCTTCCGGGAGACGCCGACCCGGTCCAGCACGTAGCCCGCGAGGATGAAGAAGGGGATGGCCAGGAGGGGGAACTTGGCGACGTTGGAGTAGACGTTGGCCGCCATCACCTGCACGCCCAGGTGGTGGCTCCACAAAAACGCCAGGGCAGACGCCCCCACGGCGGTGAGGATGGGCGCTCCCAGGACCAACAGCAGGACGAACAGCCCGAAGAAGCCCAGGGCGGTGGTCATTCGCGCAGGGAGCGGTCTGCCTGGACCGCCGCCTGGACCGCGCGGGCCAGCAGCAGCACCGCGAGCACCGGTACCCCCAGGGTGTACCACCACTGCGGGAGGGCCAGGGCCTCGGTGGTGAAGCCCAGCTGCTGCTCGAGCCGGACCTGGTGGACGCCGTAGTAGGCCAGGGCGGCGAAGAGCACCGCGCTACACGCCGTGGACGCCCACAGAGCCGCGCGGCGGCCGGTCCGCGGCAGGCGCTCCGCGAAGAAGGCGAAGGCCAGGTGCGCGCCGCGCCGGAAGGCGATGGAAGCCCCGAGCAGGGTGGCCCACACGAAAGCGGCCAGGACGATCTCCTCGGTGAAGGCCAGGGCAAACCGGAGGAAGTACCGGGCGACCACGTTGGCGAAAGCCACGAGGAACATCAGGCCGAACAGCAGCACCACGCCGGCCTCTTCCGCGGTGTCCAACCACGCCCACCGCGGCCGGTAAGCGGGCCGGGGCCCGCCGGCCTGGCCGGCGGGTGCCGCTGCCGCCCGGGGCCTCTGCTGCATCCCTACCGCGTGCTCTGGACCACCTTCTCCGCGGCCTCCACCAGGGTCCGGCCCACCTCCTGCTTCCACTTGCGGTACACGGGCAGGGTGGCCTGCCGGAAGGCCTCCACCTCCTCCGGCGTGAGGACGATGACCTCCATCCCGTTCTTCCGCAGGGTCTCCAGGGCCTCCAACGACCCCTCCAGCCCCGCGCGGGCTTCCCGCTTCTGGCGGGCCATGACCTCCTGGGCCGTGCGGCGGACGATTTCCTTGTCCTGGTTGGAGAGGGCGTCCCACGACTGCTTGGACATGCCCAGGATGAGCGGGTCCACCACGTAGTTCCACACGGTGACGTACTTCTGCGTGGTCCACAGCTTGAAGGGGATGATGACGGAGTTCACGGGGTTCTCCTGGCCGTCCACGGTCCCCTGCGCGAAGGCGGTCTGGGCCTCCGCCCAGTTCATGCTCACGGGGTTGGCGCCCAGGAACCGGAAGATGTCGATGAAGATGGGCGAGCCCACCACGCGGATCTTCAGGTTCTGCAGGTCCGCAGGCCTGCGCACCGGCCGGACGGAGTTGGTCAGCTGCCGGAAGCCGTTTTCCCCCCAGGCGAGGGGAACGACCCCCTTGGACTCGATGATCTGGAACAGGCGCTTGCCCACCTCGCTCTGCTGGACCGCGTCCAGGGCCCGGTAGGCCCTGTCCCCGGGGAACAGGAAGGGCAGGGAGAACAGGTTGAGCTCCTTCACCTGGGGTGACCAGTTGATGGTGGACCCGATGGCGAAGTCGGCCACCCCCTGCACCAGCAGGAGGAACTCCGTGGTCTGCCGGCCCGCGAACAGCTGTCCGGCGAAATACGGCTTCACGTTGATCCGGCCCTGGGTCCGCTCCCGGAGCAGCTCAGAAAAGCGCGTGGCCGCTTCGCCCCACGGTCCGGCGGGGCCCACCACCACGCTCAGCTTGAACTCCGGCTTGTACTGCCCCGGGGCCGCGGCCGCCACCAACCCCACCAGCAGCAGGGCCAGCAAGACACCTAGACGCCTCACGTCCGCCCACCTCCTCCTTCGGGATGGCTGTCTCGTTGGGGGGTTTTCTTCTATTTGCGCTCGGGTCCGTCAGGGGTGTCAAGCCGCAGACGGAAGCACCACCTGGGCCGCGGCGCTTCGGGCTAGCCTCCGCCGCCGGGCGGTCCGTACACTGGACGCAGAGGACCGAGAAAAAACGGGTTGGGAGGGCGTGATGCCGCGTCGGTGGATCTACATGTTCTGGGAGGGCAACGCTCAGATGCGGGACCTGCTGGGCGGAAAGGGGGCGGGCCTGGCGGAGATGACCCGCATCGGCGTGCCGGTCCCGCCTGGCTTCACCATCACCACGGAGGCCTGCCGGGAGTACTACCGGCTCGGCCGGCAGTTCCCGCCCGGGCTGTGGGAGGAGGTGCGGGAGGCTTTGGCGGAGGTGGAAGCCCGCATGGGCCGCCGGTTCGGAGACCCCGAGCAGCCCCTGCTGGTCTCCGTGCGGTCCGGGGCGCAGTTCAGCATGCCGGGGATGATGGACACCGTGCTGAACCTCGGGCTGAACGACCGCACCGTGCAGGGCCTGGCGCGGATGACGCAGGACGCGCGGTTCGCCGCGGACGCCTACCGGCGCTTTTTGCAGATGTTCGGCCGCATCGTGCTGGGGGTACCCGGGGAGCGGTTCGAGGAGGTGTTGGAGGAGGTCAAGCGGCGGGACGGCCAGCGCCGGGCGGACACGGACCTCACCGCGGAGGAGCTGCGGGAGGTGGCGGCGCGGTTTCTGGCCATCGTGCGGGAGCACACGGGGCAGGAGTTCCCCCAGGACCCCTTCGAGCAGCTGCAGATGGCCATCGGGGCGGTGTTCGGGTCGTGGATGGGCAAGCGGGCGGTGGACTACCGCCGGGTGCACCGCATCCCGGACGACCTGGGCACCGCGGTGAACGTGCAGGCCATGGTGTTCGGCAACCTCGGCTGGGACTCCGCCACGGGCGTGGCCTTCACCCGCAACCCGGCCACAGGGGAGAAGCGGCTGTACGGGGAGTACCTGCCCAACGCCCAGGGGGAGGACGTGGTGGCGGGCATCCGGACCCCCAGGCCCCTGGACGAGCTGGCGCACGAGATGCCGGAGGTGTACCGCCAGTTCGTGGAGGTGGCGGAGCGGCTGGAGCGCCACTACCGGGACGTCCAGGACGTGGAGTTCACTGTGGAGCGGGGCAAGCTGTGGATGCTGCAGACGCGGGCCGCGAAGCGCACGGGCGCGGCCGCGGTGCGGATCGCGGTGGACATGGTCCGGGAGGGGCTCATCGACGAGCGCAGCGCGGTCCTGCGGGTGGACCCAGACCTGTTGAGCCAGCTGCTGCACCCCACGGTGGACGAGCAGGCCCGGGAGCACGCGCACCGCAACGGCCAGTACCTGACCCGGGGCCTGCCCGCTTCCCCGGGGGCGGCCAGCGGCCGCATGGTCCTGGACCCCGACCGGGCGGAGCATCTGGCCGCGCAGGGGGAGCGGGTCATCCTGGTGCGCAGCGAGACCGCTCCGGAGGACTTCCACGGGATGGTGGCTGCACAGGCCATCCTCACCGCCCGGGGCGGGATGACCTCCCACGCGGCGGTGGTGGCCCGGGGCATGGGCAAGCCCTGCGTGGTGGGCGCGGAGGAGCTGGTGGTGGACGCCCGCGCGGGCACCGTCCGGGTGAACGGGCGGGTGCTGGAGGAGGGCACGTGGATCACCGTGGACGGCAGCACCGGCGAGGTGTTCGTGGGGGAGCTGCCCACCCGCGAGCCCCAGCTGGCCGGGGAGTTCGCCACCTTCATGGAGTGGGTGGACCAGTTCCGCCGGCTCGGGGTGCGGGCCAACGCGGACACCCCCCAGGACGCCCGCAGGGCGCGGGAGTTCGGCGCGGAGGGCATCGGCCTGTGCCGGACGGAGCACATGTTCTTCGAGGGAGACCGCATCTACGCCATGCGGGAGATGATCGTGGCCACCACTCCTGAAGAGCGGAGGGCGGCTTTGGCCAAGCTGGAGCCGCTGCAGCGGCAGGACTTCGTGGAGATCTTCCGGATCATGGACGGGTTCCCCGTGACCATCCGCACCCTGGACCCGCCCCTGCACGAGTTCCTGCCCGCGGACGAGGAGGCCATCCAGGAGACCGCGCGGCGGATCGGCGTCCCTCCGGAGGTGCTCCGGCAGAAGGTGGCCCAGCTGCGGGAGTTCAACCCCATGATGGGGCTGCGGGGCTGCCGGCTGGGGATCCTGTTCCCGGAGATCACGGAGATGCAGGCGCGGGCCATCTTCGAGGCCGCGGCCGCCTGCCAGGCGGAGGGCGTGCACGTGGAGCCCGAGGTCATGATCCCCCTGGTGTCCGACGTGAACGAGCTCCGGCAGCAGGCGGACCTCGTGCGGAAGGTGGCGGAGGAGGTGCAGCAGCGGACCGGGCAGCGCATCCCCTACAAGGTGGGGACCATGGTGGAGGTCCCGCGGGCCGCCCTGCTGGCCCACCGGGTGGCGGAGGTGGCGGAGTTCTTCAGTTTTGGCACCAACGACCTCACCCAGTTCACCTTCGGGATCAGCCGGGACGACGCGGGCCGCTTCCTGCCCCGGTACCTGGACCTGCGGTTGTTGGCGGAGGACCCCTTCCAGGTGTTGGACCAGGAGGGCGTGGGCGAGCTGGTGCGCCTGGGGACGGAGCGGGGGCGGAGGACTCGGCCGGACCTGACGGTGGGGATCTGCGGGGAGCACGGGGGAGAGCCGGCCAGCGTGAAGTTCTGCCACGCGGCAGGGCTCGACTACGTGTCCTGCTCCCCCTACCGCGTCCCCATCGCACGCTTGGCCGCGGCGCAGGCAGAGCTCGGGGAGCAGGCCCGGGACGTGTAGGGGCAGAACTCACCGCCCCCACACCACGGCGCAGGCGGCCCACGTGAACCCGCCCCCGAAGGCCACCAGGACGATCCGGTGGCCGTCCCGGATGCGGCCGTCCTGGACCGCCTCCCAGAGGGCGATGGGCACGGAGGCGGAGGAGGTGTTCCCGTACCGGTCGATGTTGCACACGAACCGGTCGAAGGGCAGCTCCAGAGCGCGCGCCACCGCCTCCACGATGCGCCGGTTCGCCTGGTGCGGGACCACCCAGTCGATCTCGTGCAGCTGCCATCCCGCCCGGCGGGCGACCTCCACGACGGCCTCCGGCACGACCCGGACCGCCAGCTTGAACAGCGCGCGGCCGTCCATGCGCACGTAGTGGAGGCGGTTCGCCACAGTCTCGGAGCTGGCCGGTAACCGTGTGCCTCCCGCGGGCATGTTCAAGACGTTGCTTGCGCTCCCGTCTGCGCCCACCACCACCGCCTGTACGCCCCTTCCGTGTCCGGTGGGCCCCAGGACCACAGCACCGGCCCCGTCCCCCACCAGCACGCACAGGCTCCGGTCCGTCCAGTCCACCACCTTGGAGAGCACCTCGGCGCCCACCACCAGCACGTACCGGGCCGCGCCTCCCGCGACCATCTGGGAGCCCAGCACCAGCCCGTACACGAACCCCGAGCACGCGGCCAGCAGGTCAAAAGCCCCCGCCCGGCGGGCGCCCAGGCGGTCCTGCACGAGGCATGCGGTGGCCGGCAGGAGGTGGTCGGGCATGGTGGTGGCGCAGATGATGAGGTCCAACTCCTCCGGCGACACCCCCGCGGCTTTTAGCGCGTCCTGGGCCGCGGGGACCGCGAGGTCCGAGGTGGCCAGTTCGGGGTCCGCCACGCGCCGGGTGTGGATCCCCGTGCGCTCCACGATCCACTCGTCGGAGGTGTCCACCATGCGCTCCAGGTCGTGGTTGGTGAGCACCCGGGGCGGGAGGTACGCGCCGATCCCCAGGATGGCAGGCTGCGCGGCCGTCCTCCCCCCGGCGGTCACGTCCGGCTCCGTGGCTGGTGGTAGCCGCCCAGGAGGGTGAGGCCCCCGTCCACGGTGATGACCTGGCCCACGACCCACTCCGCGTCGTCCGAGCACAGGAAGGCGATCACGCGGGCGACGTCCTCCGGTGTGCCCATCTTCCCCTTGGGCGTGGCCGCCACCATGGCCTCCGTGAGGGCCTCCAGGTCCTGCCCCGCGTACACCCTCCAGGATTCCGTGTCCACCGCGCCGGGGCTCACCGCGTTCACATTGATCCCCAGCGGCGCCGCCTCCACCGCGAGGTAGCGGGTCAGGGCTTCCAGGGCGGTCTTGGCGCTGGCCAGGAGCGTGTAGTTGGGGAGGTAGCGCTGGGTGGGGAACCCGGACACCACCACGATCCGACCCCCCCGGCCGCGCATGAGCCGCATGGCCTCCTGGGCGGCCTGCACGAAGCTGAACACGTTCAGCTGGTAGGTGCGGGCCAGGTGGTGTGGCTTCAGGTCCTCAAAGCGGCGGAAGGCCGTGGCAGCCGCGTTGGCCACAAAGATGTCCAGCCGTCCGAAGTGCTCCTCCACCGTGCGGAAGAGGGCGGAGACCTGCTCCCGGTGCTCCAGGTCCGCGCGGACGGCCTCCGCCCGCCGGCCCAGGGCGGTGATGGCCTCCACCACCTCCTGCGCGCAGTCCTCCCGCTTGCGGTAGTGCACCACCACGTCGGCACCCCGCTCCGCCAGCTGGAGGGCCGTGGCGCGGCCGATGCCCCGGCTTGCTCCCGTCACCAGCGCGACCTTGGCCTGTAGGGTCACGGCCCACCCCCTGCTGGGGTCCTGAAGTCACGCCTGTTGTGCAAGCAGGCGCCAGAGCCGGTGGCGGGGTGGAGTCCGAGGAAAAGGTACGGTCCGTCTACCGGTCTGTACAGCCGAACACAGAGGGGTTGCGCCGCGCGGGACCCACCTGCCGCAGGCCACCCGCTCGGGGTGCACGCACCCACGCCGACCCCGCTGCGCAGGGGCGAACGAGGGCCCGTCACGTCTCCGGCCACAGCGACAAGACGCTCGCGCCTCGGTGCGTGTGGATCCCGCACGACAGCCGTCCTGCGCTTGTACAATGGGCCCATGACCACTGTCGCTCCGCAGGTGTTCCAAGTCAAGACCCAGCGATAGCAAACGCGGAGGCAGGATAAAAGCAGGCACATAGGATGGGAGGAGCGGAGGTTTGCTCTGCCCGGGGCCCGCGGGTATCCCGGACCGACCCCGTGGTGGCCTTCCTCCCGCGGCCTCTGGTGGCCGGCCGGTTCTTGCGGCGGGTCAACCGGTTCGCCGCGGAGGTGGAGGTGGCGGGCCGGCTGGTGCGCGTGCACCTGCCCAACTCCGGGCGCATGGAGGAGCTGCTGGTGCCGGGTGCGCCCGTGCGGGTGCAGCCGTCTGGACAGGGGAAGACACAGGGTCGGCTCCTGCTGGTCCGGCACGCGGGGCGGTGGGTGGGAGTAGACAGCCACCTCCCCAACCGGCTGTGGGAGCTGGCCCTGCGCCGGGGGGGCCTGCCGCCCGTGCTGGGCGTGCGCGGGTGGCAGCGGGAGGTGCGGGTGGGTGGCGAGCGAGTGGACTTCCGCGTGCGGACCCGCCAAGCCACCTGGTTGGTGGAGACCAAGTCGTGCAACCGCGTGGAGGGCGGGGTGGCGCTGTTCCCCGACGCTCCCACCGCCCGCGGGGCCCGTCACCTCCAGGTGCTGGCGGAGCTGGTGCAGCAGGGCATGCGGTGCGCGGTGGTGTGGTTCGTCCAGCGCGACGACGCCCGGTGCCTGCGGATCGACGGGGGTTGCGACCCCCAGCTGGCCGCCGCTGCCCAGCGGGCGCGGCGGGCAGGGGTGAAACTGGTAGCCTACAGGTGTTCGGCATCCCCCACCGCCGTCCGGGTCCTGCACCGGATCCCCGTGCTGCCGTGACACGGCACAGGTCTTGCTAGGAGCTTTTGGCGTGACGCGGAAGGCGGTCCAGCCCCTACGTCGGAGCCGGCTCCCCTGGGAGCTGGTGCGGGTCCTTCACGAGGGCCTCCTCCGGGCAGGGGCGCTGCCGCAGCGGCTGGCGGAGACCCTGTGCCGGGAGGGCGGGTTCGCGGGGGTCGGCATCCTGCTCGTGGAGCCGGGCGGCAGGGCGCTGGTGGGCGTGGGACACGCGGGGCTGTCCGCCCGTTACCCTGCGGGGCGCATCCCCAGAGGCCGCGGGGTGAGCTGGGACGCTGTCCTCAGCGGGCGCGCCGTCTACGTACCGGACCTGGCCGCAGACCCCAGGGTGTACGCGCCTGCTCCCCTGGAGGAGCCCCTCAGCGGGCTGTTCCTGCCCCTGCGGGGCCGGGAGGGCGTGGTCGGAGTCCTGGTGGTGCACGCGCCGGGCCACGACGCCATCTCCGTCGAGGACCGGGACTTCTTGGAGCAGGTGGCCGCTCCGGTGGCCTTGGCCTTGGAAAACGCGCTGCTGTACGAGCGGCTGGAGCGCGCGGTGTCCCTGCGGGAGGAACTGCTGGAGGTGACGCGGGCCCTGGCAGGGACGGAGCTGGACGTGGAGGGGCTGTGCCAGCGCGTGGTGCGGGAAGCGGTGCGCTTGGTGCCGGGGGCGGAGCGCGGAAGCCTGTCCGTGCGGGAGGGCGAGGAGTTCGTGTTCGTGGCCGCGGTGGGCTACGACCTGGAGGGGCTGCGGGGCGTACGGTTCACCGAACAGGACCGGCTCCTGTGGTACGGGCTGGACCCGAAGTCGCTGATGGCAGGCCAGCCCCGGGTGATGACCGGCGAGGAGGCGCGCAGGCGTCACGCGGCCACCCGCCCGGTGCAGGGCGCGGACTTGGTGGACGAACACGGGGACCTCCGGACGTTGCAGGTCACCCTGGGTGTACCCATCGTGGTGGACGGGCAGTTGGAGGCGTTCCTGAACCTGGACAACCAC
>FWWM01000862.1_pt1 | contig 41135 bp, 36 predicted proteins | sample 2228351 | NCBI WGS metagenome assembly FWWM01 (sample SAMEA103939774, study PRJEB20133) | metagenome
GACAGCTCTTTGGATTTTTCCGTCGCTCGGTCTACCGTCTTAATTAACGTGACGCGAATCCCGCCGTCTTCTAAAGCCATGATCCCATCTATCGTCACGCCTGCAGGCGTTGTCACTTCGTCTTTGAGCTTGGCGGGATGCTCTCCGGTCTCTAGGACCATCTTCGCGGCCCCTAACAGAGACTGAGCTGCCAAGAGCGTTGACAGCGACCGGGGCAGCCCAACTTTTACCCCGCCCTCCGCCAGAGCTTCGATCATAATGTACGCATACGCCGGCCCGCTCCCTGAAAGAGCCGTCACTGCGTCCATCAAGTCTTCGTGGTCAATGATGGCGACTAAGCCAACAGCAGCAAAGATCTCCTTTGCTAAGTCGGTGTGCTCTTTGCTCGCGTAGCGCCCCGGGCAGAGCACGGTCATCCCGGCGTTGACTAAGCACGGCGTATTTGGCATGGCTCGCACCACAGGGATATTTTTCTGTAACTGTTCTTCGATGAAGCGCGTCGTCCGGGCTGCCGCGAGCGTGATGATGAGCTGGTCTTCTCGGACGGCTGCTTTGAGCTCAGTTAAGACTTTCTTCATCGTTTGGGGCTTCACGGCCAAGATGATGATCTCGGCGTCGGCGATGGCCCGGGCATTGTCAGTGAGGGTTTTGATGTTATAGCGTTTGGATGCTTCGGCAGCGCTCTCGCGATGGCCGGTCGTGCCCAAAAGATTCTCTTTGCGTACGATCTTAGTGCGCACGAGACTGCTCGCGAGCGCCCCGCCGATCTTGCCCAGCCCGACAATAGCTATCTTGGCGTCCTTCAGCATGGTGCTTGAGAGAATAACCGAAAGTCACCATCGGGTCAAGAGTGTCAGGAGGCGGCCTCCCCGGCTTTTCTAGCTGTTCGGTCTGGAGCCGAGCGGGAGCAACTCCGCGTGGCGCTGCGCGCCTGAAGCCTATTTGACTTCGCCCGCCTCAATGCGTAAAATTTTTAGCAATGGGTTCATCTCGAAGCGTCAGGCGGGTTTCAGCCATCGTCCCGGCCTATAATGAGGCCGAGCGCATTGCTGCTGTATTATGGCCTCTCTTGCAAGCTCCTTCGGTCAGCGAGGTCATCGTCATTGACGACGGTTCGGCTGACGAGACGACTGCCGTGGCGCGGTCGTTCGGGGTGAGAGTGGTCTCGTTGCCTGCCAACTGCGGCAAATCCGTGGCGCTGGACCGCGGCGTACACAAAGCGCGCTACGAGACGGTGCTCTTTCTCGATGCCGATCTAGTAGGCCTGCGCCCTGATCACATTGAGCGTATGGCGCGAAAGTATTTTGAAGAGCGATTGGACATGGTCGTCGGCATCTTCCGCAACGGGCGACTTAACACCGACCTAGCCCAGGCTTTCGCGCCTTATCTATCTGGGCAGCGTATATTGAGCAAGTCGTTATGGCAGAAGCTGCGCCGAAAGATTCATAAACTCGATTTCGGTGTCGAGATCGCTCTGACAAAACTGGCCTTCAAAGAGGGCTGGACGCAAGGGTTCGTCGAGCTGGACGGCGTGACGCACGTGATGAAAGAAGAGAAATTCGGGCTGTCCCGTGGGTTGGTCTCGCGCTTCAAGATGTACGGCGATATCGTGCGATCGGTCTTCACACGGGTGACCTAACCCCATTCCCTTTCCTAAAAGGGGAGTAGGGGCAGGGTCACCCTGCCCCTATAAGTCGGGGAGGGGCTAGGGGAGAGGTTATATTATGAACATCGCCATCGGGTCTGATCACAACGGCTTGGCGCTCAAAGAAGCTCTTTTGGCTGGCGTGCTGCAAGGGCACGCCGTTCGCGACTTTGGCGTTTTTACCTCAGAGTCAGTAGACTATCCTGATATAGCTTTTGCTGTAGCTCAGGCCGTGGCGTCCGGCGGGTTTGAGCGGGGGATTTTGATCTGCGGCACCGGGATTGGGATGGCCATCGCTGCCAATAAAGTGAAGGGCATTCGGGCGGCGGCGTGTAGCGATGTCTATTCAGCGAAGATGAGCCGCCGCGACAACGACGCCAATATTCTCTGTTTTGGCGGCCGGGTGATCGGTTCCGGGCTGGCCACAGAGATCGTCACGGCGTGGCTGAACGAGTCTTTTGAAGGTGGGCGTCACCAGCGCCGCGTCGAGAAGATTCGCGCCCACGAACAGACAGCACGCTATGAGTGACAGTGAATTGGCTCGCACAGATTCTGAAGTCTATCGCGCTCTGCACAACGAGCTGGAGCGCCAACGCTTTTCCCTTGAGTTGATTGCCTCAGAGAATTTTTGCTCGCGCGCCGTGCTCGAAGCCCAGGGTTCTGTATTAACAAATAAATACGCTGAAGGGTACCCCAAGAGACGCTACTACGGCGGCTGCGAGTGGATGGACGTCGTAGAGAATTTAGCGCGCGAGCGCCTGAAAAAACTCTTTGGGGCCGAGTACGCCAACGTGCAGCCCCATTCGGGAACCCAAGCGAATATGGCTGTCTACTTCGCCGTGCTCCAGCCGGGGGATACTATGCTGAGTATGTCGCTTGCGCACGGGGGGCATCTCTCCCACGGGCATAAGGCGACGGTGTCGGGCAAGCTCTATACAGTTGTGCACTACGGGGTAGCCCGCGAGACGGAACGGATTGACTACGACGAAGTCCGGAGGCTGGCGCACGAACATAAGCCCAAACTGATCGTCTGTGGGGCCAGCGCCTATCCCCGAATAATTGACTTCGAAAGATTCCGGGAGATCGCTGACGAGGTCGGAGCGTATCTGATGGCGGATGTCGCGCATATCGCTGGGCTGATCGCCGGTGGGGTACATCCGTCACCCGTGCCTTGGGCAGACTTCGTCACCACGACCACACACAAGACCTTGCGGGGGCCGCGCGGCGGCGCCATACTCTGCCGCGAGAGATTCGCGGAGCTCATTGACAAGTCGGTCTTCCCGGGCAGTCAAGGCGGGCCCCTGATGCACGTCATCGCGGCCAAAGCCGTGGCCTTTCAGGAGGCGCTGCAGCCAGAGTTTCGCGCCTATCAGGCGCAGATTGTGCAGAACGCGCGGGCGCTGGCACAAGGGCTGGCAGAGCACAGTTTTCGTATCGTCTCCGGTGGAACAGACACCCATTTGCTCTTGGTGGACTTGACGTCAAAGAATATTACCGGGGCCGAGGCCGAGCGCCTGCTCGAAGAAGCTGGGGTGACGGTCAACAAGAACGCCATCCCCTTCGATCCCCAAAAGCCTACGGTCACCAGCGGGATTCGCCTGGGTACACCGGCGGTGACGACGCGAGGGATGGGACCATCCGAGATGGCTGAGATAGCAGAGATTATCGCCCAGGTGCTCCTGGAGCGAACAGAACGAGCTTGCGAGCAAGCGCGCCGTCGGGTGCGTCAACTCTGCGAGCGGTTCCCACTCTATGAGAGACTCGTTGAGATGGGACTTGCCTCATAAGGAGTCACGTGTTATAATAGCGCTAGCAAATCTTATGCATTACTCTCTCAATCTTGCTGCTCTGTGACAGCTCGTCGTGCTCCTTCTTGTGAAGGGTGGTTCGTTGCTGCTCAGAGAACAAAGGATTGGTGTAGTGCTCAAAGCGGATCTCAATGAGAGGAGTTTCTTAATATCTCACAGTTCCCCTATCTGGGAGGTGCCCGCCTAACGCTATGCCTGAGGAAAAAAGGGAAGAGAAGAAGATGAGTGAGGTACTCGATATTACGGAGTTAAAGTCCAAGGACATGTCGGAGCTGCGCGCCTTGGCTGAGCAGTTCAATATCAACGGGCGCGGACGCATCAAAAAAGAAGACCTTGTCTTTGCTATTCTCAAGGCGCAAGCCGAGAAGCAAGGGCTGCATTTCAAAGACGGGGTTTTGGAGATTTTGCCCGACGGCTATGGCTTCTTGCGGGATAGATCGTGCCTGCCGGGCTCACACGATATCTATGTCTCCCCATCGCAGATCAAGCGCTTTGCCCTCAAAGACGGCGACGTCGTCAGCGGCGTCGTGCGCCCCCCGAAAGAAGAAGAGAAGTACTTTGCGCTCTTGAAGATCGAAGCGATCAATTTTGAGGACCCCGACGTCATCCGCAACCGTCAGGCCTTCGAAGACCTCATCCCCTATCACCCGCGGGAGCATCTGAAGCTGGAGTACGAGAGCGACGAGTTTTCCACCCGGATTATTGATCTGTTCGCGCCGATTGGGAAAGGCCAGCGCGGCCTGATCGTTTCACCGCCCAAGGCCGGCAAGACAACTCTCTTAAAGCATATCGCCCACGGCATTGCCGCCAACCAACCGGAAGTCTATCTGATCGTCTTATTAGTAGACGAACGGCCTGAAGAAGTCACTGATTTTCGTGAGTCCATTACGATGGGCGAGGTGGTCGCCGCGACGTTCGATCAGAAACCCGAGATTCACTGCCGTATATCTGAGTTAGTGATTGCCAAAGCCAAGCGCTTGGTCGAGATGGGACGCGACGTAGTGATCTTGATGGATTCGATCACACGCCTGGCGCGGGCGTATAATTTAGCCATTGCTCCCAGCGGCAAATTGCTCTCCGGCGGTATGGACCCTACGGCGCTCTATAAACCGAAAGAGTTTCTGGGGGCAGCACGCAATATCAAAGACGGTGGCAGTCTCACTATCATTGGGACGGCCTTAGTGGACACGGGCTCGCGCTTGGATCAAGTAGTCTTTGAAGAGTTCAAGGGCACGGGCAATATGGAGTTGATTCTGGACAGAAATTTGGCCAACAAGCGCATCTTCCCCGCGATTGATTTGGAAGTGTCTGGCACCCGCAAAGAAGAGCTCTTGCTCTCGGAGAAGACGCTCAAGCGCGTCTGGGTGTTGAGAAAGCTGATCGGCGACATGAACGACAAGCAAAAAGCTCTGGAATGGATCATATCCCGGATGGAGCAGACTGAGACCAACGAGCAGTTTTTGGAATTAATGCGCAATGAGTAGACCTCGGCGAGCAGTGGGTATGGTGCTGGGGTGCGGCGGGCTGGGCTTGCTGTTTGGTGTCTTCTGGGTGCAGCAGAGCTCGCTGCCCGGCAGCGCCAAGCTCGCTGCCCGGGGAGGGCCTATCTCGCTGGAGAGTGGCCTGGCCTCAGTGCCCGCAATTACCGAATACGAGGTCCGGCCAGGCGAGACGTTGGCCCAGATCGCCGCGCGCTTTGGAGTCTCCGTAGAAACCCTGGTCGGGAGCAACGGCAACAGCCTCGATGATCTTCAGAACGTCGAGCCGGGGACGGTCTTAAAGATCGTCAAAAACGGCGTGCTGCACCGAGTCAAGCGCGGTCAGACATTGACCGATATTGCCCACACATACCGCATCCCCCTCGAGGAGATTCTGCGGGCCAATCGCCTGCAAAACCGAGAATATATCTATCCCGACGAAGAGTTTTTTATTCCCGGCGCGCTGACATCACCGACCTTCACGCATTTTCAGATGGCTGGCGGCACGAAGAGCTTGTTTGCTTGGCCGGTCCATGGCTTATTAACTTCAGGCTTTGGGCCGCGCATCCATCCCATCAGTGGCCAGCCCAGCTTTCACGAAGGAATTGATCTTGAAGTACCTGAAGGCACCGATGTCTATGCTGCCTGCGCCGGTCGAGTTATCATCGCCGGACGCCATAACGGTTATGGACTCTATGTTGTTCTCGAACACAGCAACGGGTATCGCACGCTGTACGCGCATCTGTCGGAGATTGTGGTCTATCGCGGACAATTTATCGAAGGAGGTCAGCGCATCGCCCGCTCGGGCAATACGGGGAACTCGACCGGCCCGCATTTGCACTTTGAAATTGTGCAATACGGCCGGCCGCTCAACCCGCTCGCGCTCTTACCACCATGAGGCTCACGGTCTACGGAGGCCGCCGACTGTTTGGAGAGGTATCGGTTGAGGGGGCGAAGAACGCTACTCTGCCCCTGTTGGCTGCAACGTTGCTTACCGACGAGGAGATTATCTTAGAGAACGTGCCGGACGTAGGCGACGTGCGCACGATGATGGCTCTGCTGGAGAGCGTGGGCAAGCAAGTCCAGCCGCTGGGGCCAGATGCTTATAGCATTCGTACTCAGAAGCCGCTGAGCGGCACCCCGCCGGATCATTTAGTGAGGAAGCTGCGGGCCTCTTTTTGTCTGTTGGGGCCGCTCATGGCTCGTGTCGGTTCAAGTCAAGTGACGCTGCCCGGCGGCTGCCCCATCGGCGTCCGACCCGTGGACCTCCATCTGAAGGGCCTCAAAGCTTTGGGAGCGCAGATCGAATCTGTGGGCGCGGCCTATCGCGCTCAAGCAGAGAGACTGCACCCGGCAGAAATTCACTTAGACTACCCGTCGGTGGGCGCGACCGAACAGATTATGATGACGGCCTCTCTGATCCCCGGTCGGACGGTCATCAGTAATCCCGCGCAAGACCCAGAAGTGCACGATCTGGCACGCTTGCTCATCAGAATGGGCGCGGGGATCATGATCGAGCCCGGTCGGCTCATCATCGAGGGGGCTCAGTGTTTACAAGGGGCCACACACACGACGATCCCAGATCGCATCAATGCCGGCACGTTTCTCATCGCCGGGGCGATCGCCGGCGGCGACGTGACCGTGCACTGCCAGCCGCTTCATTTGGAAGCGCTTTTGAGCAAATTAGACGAGCTGGGCATTATCGTGCAAGAGCACGTGGAGAGCGTGCGGGTGGTCAGCGACGGGCCGGGGAGCTTTGCGGGCGGGCGCGTCGAGGCCCGTCCCTATCCGGGATTCCCTACAGATCTCCAGCCCCAGATGATGGCGCTCTTAAGCGTCGCTCGCGGTGCGAGCGTTATGAAAGAAACGGTCTGGGAGAGCCGGTTTGCCCATGCGACGGAGTTAGCCCACATGGGAGCGCAAGTGCGCCTAGAGGGGGCTATGGCCTTGATCGAAGGGGTCGCTCTGCTCTCTGGAACACAGGTGCACGTCAACGACGTGCGCGCCGGTGCGGCGCTGACGCTTGCGGGCATTGCCGCGCAAGGGACAACGGTCATTCTGGACCGTGAGCATCATATTGCGCGGGGGTATCATGACCTAGCTGGCGAGCTGAATCGTCTGGGAGCTGCTATAATAGTCGAGGACGAGCAGATCTCAGAAGACAAGGAGGTTGTCAGTACAGAGATCCGATGAACCGGCTGATCGAGGATCGCATTGGGGAACGGGCGCGGGTCAGCGCGGAGGAAAAAGCTATCTTAGTTGGGCTGGATCTAGGGCAGGGAGCCGGTTGGCAGGAACGCGAATCCATCGAAGAGCTGATCGAGCTCGCGCGGACGGCCGGCGTAGAAGTCCTGCGAACGGTCCTGCAAAAGCGCTTCCGACCCGACCCGGCTTTTTTTATCGGCAAGGGCAAGGCCGAAGAATTACGGGAGCTGGCTGAACGATCTGAGGCACAGGTCATTATATTTAACGATGCGCTCACTCCAGCGCAGGCCCGCAATCTCGAAGAGAAAATCCAGAGAAAAATTATAGATCGCGCCCAATTGATTATGAACATTTTTGCGCAGCGGGCGCGCTCCAAAGAAGCGAAACTCCAAGTCGAGCTGGCTCAATTGGACTATTTGGCTCCTCGGCTGCGCGGGTGGGCAGAGGCGTTGGGGCAGCCGGGGGCAGGGATCGGCACGCGTGGCCCCGGTGAAACCCGGCTCGCTCAGGAGCGCCACGCCATCCGTCAGCGAACCCATACGCTCAAAGAACAGCTAGCGAGGATCGAGCAAGAACGCGCCGTGCGCCGCAAGCAGCGCGCACGCAAGGGGCTCTCTGAGATCGCCCTGATTGGTTACACCAATACGGGAAAATCCACGCTCTTGCGCGCTCTGACCGGTGCCGATGCCTTTGTTGAAGACAAGCTCTTCGCCACGCTCGACCCCATGACGCGCCAGATGCAGCTTCCCGACGGGCGTTTTGTCGTCATCACTGACACCGTCGGCTTCATTAAGAAGTTACCGCACCAGCTGATTCCCGCGTTTGCATCTACCCTCGAAGCCGCTCGCGACGCCGATCTGTTGCTCAATGTGCTCGACGTTTCTAATCCGAATCTCTTCGATCATTGGCGCACGATCAATGACGTGCTCAACGACGTTTTCCAAGAGTGGGCACGACCACCTCTGATCAACGTGCTCAATAAAATAGACCGACTGCAAAGCGCCGAGGACCGGCAACGTCTCGAAGAGGCGTGTCAGACCATCCCGAACGCCGTCGCTCTAGCAGCCCTGGAAGGAGTTGGGCTAGCAGTGCTCACAGCGCGTATGATGCAGGAGCTGGGTAGCCGACTTGAGCGCATTCGTCTCGAGGTTCCCTATACCCAGGCGCGCCTGGTGGAGCGCGTGCATCGCTTGGGTCGTGTCCGCGACGAGTCTTACACTGAAGAGGCCATCGTCGTCGAGGCGGAGCTGGAGTCTCGCTATATTGCCGACTTAGAGCGTGAGGTCACGCGGGGCAACGGGATCAGGCTTGCGCGGCACGCAGCGTGAAGAGCAACGACTCCAATAAAAGCTGAGCGTTCGCGTTGCGTTGGAGCTTCCATAGGGCCGTCTCTAGAGCCTGCACAGCCGAAGGGAGCTGGTTATTGTCCGTGTGCGCGGCGCGCAGTTTTTCGCGCGTATCTTGATTGAAGACGGCTCCGTGTTGGATTGTCAACAGATCGCGATACCAATAGAGCGCCTCTCGGACAAAAGACTCGATCACGTCCGGATCGCACCTGCTTAAAATCGCCGCGGCACCGAGCACTTGCGCGGCCTGCCAATCTTTCAGGCGGCGCAGAACTTCCAACAGGGCTTCACGTCGCACAAAAATATCTTTTTGTGAGGCGTAATCCCACAGATCGCCATCAGGGAGTTCCGCAAGCTGCCGACGGAGTTTGGGGCGCTCGTCCAGAAATTTCTTTACTAGCTCGAGTGATCGCTCCTCGGGTGCGAGCCCTTTGGTCAGGCTGAGAATATACTCGATCTCGGCCTCCCCCAGGCCGCGCTCGCGTAAACGACGCTCGATCTCCTGGCGGGGGGGCGTGGGGAGTTTGACGAGCTGACAACGGGAGAGAATAGTCGGCAGGATATTGGAGCTTTTCGCGAGCAGAAAAAAGCTCAAATATTTGGGGGGGGCTTCGAGGATTTTTAAGAGACTGTTGGCGGCTTCCAGACTGAGATCTTCAACGCTTTCGATGACGTAGATTTTTCGCGGCGCTTCGACGGGCGGGTAGAGGGCCTTCTGTTGGAGCTCCCGGACTTGGTCAATGCTGATGCGCTTGCCCGATTTGCTCACCCACATGAGATCGGGATGCGTGCCGTGAGCCAGCTTCTGGCAGTGGGGGCAGGTCGCACAGCTAGTGGGGCAGAAGATGCGCTGGACAAACTGCCGTACGAACTCCGGCGCCCCGATGATGAGATAAGCGTGAGCACGAGTGAGCCTTTGGGCAAGGTCCATAGCTTTTTCAGCTTATCACAGCGGGCAGGTGTATGCCAGTCTGAGTGGTCCCTGCGCCAAGAGATCGTTACCGACACGTTTTGGTGTAACATTTTTTGAGGGAAGCGGTCGCACCAAAACGTTCACCAGAACACCCTGACCAATGCGCTTTGCTTCGCCGGGCTGGTGCTGTTCTGGCTGCGGGGCTACGGGATCAAGCAGAAGCTGCAGTGGCAGACCGACTGGGGCAGCGGCGGGGAGAGCCTGGCCCAGATTGAGCGGCTCAACCGCTTAGCGATCTCTACAGAGCTCTGTAACCCACACCTCGCGCTGGCGCGGGCCATCGAACTCGCAAAATAGAATTCCCTGCCACGTGCCCAAGGCTAATCTCCCCTCTTCAATGGGAACTGTGACCGAGTGCCCCAGTAGACTCGCCCGTATGTGGGCCTGGGCGTTGCCCTCAGCGTGCTTATAGTGCAGCCCCGTGGGCACTAACCTCCCCAACGCATGCAAAATATCTTCTTTCACGGCTGGGTCCGCATTCTCGTTAATAGTGATAGCCGCCGTCGTATGAGGGACAAAGACCGTACACACACCGTCTTTGAGTGATGCATCGCGCACGGCGCGTTCAATGCGCTCGGTGATGTCAATGATCTCTTGCTTCGCTTGGGTCTTTATCTGAAGTCGCTTCATGTGCTTACTTCGCTTCAGCCGCTGGTTTGCCAATGGTCTTGCCCTCACGCTTCAGCAGCTCCTCGGCGAGCTTTTCGCTGGTGACGACTTGATAGCGCAAGAATTCCATCTGAAACGTCGCCCGCCCCTGCGTGATGGATTTCAGCTCCAGTGCGTAGTCCATCATCTCAGCCAGTGGGACTTCGGCTTCGATCTTGTCTAATTTTTTCGTGCTCCCGTCCGAGGCTCCCTCGTCCATGCCCATACCCAAAATCCTGCCGCGCTTGCCGTTCAGGCTGCTAATGATGTCGCCCGTGTAGTCTGAGGGCGTCCAGATCGTCGCTTTGTACATGGGCTCCAACAGCGATGGCTGAGCAGCCGCAGCAGCTAAACGAAACGCATGGGAGCCCGCGATCTTGAACGAGATCTCGTTCGAGTCTACGTCATGGTAGCTTCCATAATAGACGGCCACGCGCACATCGGTCATGGGGTAGCCCGCTAATATCCCCTGCTGCATCGCTTCGATGACGCCCTTCTCCACAGCGGGAATATACTCGCGCGGGATGACACCACCTTTGACTTCATCTACGAACTCATAGTGCTTGCCTGGGAGGGGCTCGACGCGCAAGTGGGCCTCACCATACTGCCCTCTTCCACCACTTTGTTTCTTGTGTTTATACTGCCCTTGAGCAACTTTAAGAATCGTCTCTTTGTAGGGAATATGGGGCTTGTGCGTCTTAACTGAGACACCGTAACGGTTCTTTAACCGCTCGATGAAGACATGCAAATGCGTGTCCCCCAAGCCGGCCAAGATCGCTTCGTGAGTCACGGTGTCCCGATAGAAATTGAGCGTCGCCTTGACGCTGGCGATCTCTTTCAGAGCGCTGCTCATCTTCTCGTCATCGGCTTGGGTCTCCGGCGTCACCGCGCGGGCGAAGACGGGCTTGGGAAATTCTATCCACGGCAGCTTCTGCGTCGCGCCATTAGCGGCAAACGTCTCGCCCAGCTGGCAATCGGTCAACTTGGCCAGCGCCACGATCTCTCCGGCGTGCGCTCGTGGGATCTTTTCGGACTTATCACCATGGAAACGCAAAATCTCTTTGACGCGCTCCTGAGCACCGGTGTTACTGTTCGTGATAGTGTCTCCCTCAGAAAGGGTCCCGCCCACAATCTTCAAAAACGCCAGCTTGCCCAGATACTGATCGGAGAAGAGATTGAACGCCTGGGCAACAAAGCTTTCCGACGGTTTGTTCACTTCCGTGAACGTCGGCGTTTCGGTTTGCAGCATTTCCAGTAGAGCATCAATGCCTGTCCCCGACGTCACTGATGTACAGAGCACCGGAGTGAAGATGCGCTCGCGCAGCGCATCTTTGAGCGCCTGCTGGATCTCGTTCACCGGGATCTCTTGGCCTTCGAGAAAATGGACCATCAACTCGTCATTTGCTTCAGCGAGAACTTCCAGTAACCTTTCGCGCTCCGCGGCGGCGGTCTCCTTCAAGTTCGCTGGAATCTCACCCTTGCGTTTATCTTTGTAGACGGCTGTATTTTCGATCAAATCCACATAGCCGACGAAGTTCGTGCCCTCACGAATGGGAAGCTCTAGACAAGCAAACCTCCCCAAGAGCGTGGTACGCAGTGATTCTAAGGCTCTGGGCAAATCGGCATTGGGTAAGTCCATCTTGTTGATGACGACCAAAGACGGTCTCTTGAATTTCTGCACCAGCTCCCAGGCTTTTTCAGTATGGACCTCGACGCCCTTTTCAGCGTTGACCACCACTAGAGCCGTCTCGGAGGCCCACAGGGCTTTATAGATCTCTTCGACGAATTCGCTGAAGCCGGGAGTATCGAGAATCTGCAGGAGCTTCTCGCCCTGGAGGAGGCTGCCGACCCCTAAATCTACAGAGTGTCCTCGGCTTTTGGCCTCTGGCGTAACATCGAATTTCGCGTCATAGCCACCTTTTTTCAGAAGCGCCTCGGCCAGAGCCGTCTTACCGGCGCTGGCGTGCCCCAATAGACAGACAGTCCGTACCTCCATACGAGAGATCACCCCATTGCAAGAATCGTTTTTCCAGTATACATCAAACTGCCAAGCCGGGGCAACGCTAGGAACCGAACGACAGTCTTTGGTCGGTCGGTGAGTAGCGCACCTGCGCCGTGGGGAACGCATTGATCTGGGCCTGGAGCCATATTCTTTGGCTGTCACTATAGACGCCCAGCTGCCAACACGCCTGACAGAATTTTTTTATCACGCCCAGTTGCAGAGCCGTGAGGCGCTGCGTTGGCATATCGTACTCGCCTTTGACGGAAAACTCCCAGTCGGCCCCCCATTGCCAACTCGTTTCGAGATTGAACCGTCTGAGATAGAGACGATTGAGATCAAAATTGATGCCTACGCCGTGCGTGCCCCACCGCACCTTGAGAATCAGATCTTCAAATGATTTTATGGGGAAAAGATAGGCCGCCGAGAGCTGTACAGTGAGGGCGGGTATCTCTTCACCCAAAAGCGCAGCAGCCCCACTCAGGCTGAGTGCCGCTCTACTCCAAAGATATTGATTGAGATCGTACTCCCAGGCGGTGACGACATCTAGGCCCGTGATCCTTTCGCGGAGCACCAGACGCAAGGGATCGAATATCTTTAGCTCAAGATCGTAGCCAGTGGTGAAGGCAGGCTTGAATGGCACGGTCGTCGAGGTCGCTCGTATGGTGACCCGGTGCAGCAGACTGAGCTGATCGAAGCTCAAAGGGCTCTGCCCCAGGACGCGCCGATACGAATACGTTATATCGGCGCTCGAGCCGGGCAGTGGGCGCACGCTGAGCGCCACGGTCAGATCATACGCCTCACGACGATATCGTTGGGGCTCATAGAGCGAGAGCCGATAATTGGTGCTGGTTTGCATGGTAAAGATATCCGTCCCCAGCGCGAGAGACTGCAAGCCCACGACGGTATCGAACCGTCTGCTCTCGTCAAAGTTGTCTCGATCGAGTTTCTTTTCACGATATGTGCCCCACGCGATACCCAGCGTCAGCGAAAAAGGGAGCGGCCCCAAGCGCAGGGGCACGAGCGAGAGCGTCAGCTCTGGGGTCTTCTCCAAGAGACGATAGAGAATTGTTTGTTCTTCATCTGGCTCCGCTTGCAGCAGATTGTGATCACGGCTCCACAGGGCGCTCCAGCGCACAGCTCCCCAGTCAGCTGACACGAGCGCTCGCGAGAAGAGCCGCCGGGCTTCTTGTTCCAAGAGACCCGTTCGTGAAGCGACCCCCACAGATAAACGCATATTCAGCGGCAACCAGGCCTGATGGTTCCAATCAACGGCCCTGGACTCGTCGCGACCAACGAGGCGATAGACCGATACCTGCCCCTGCTGCGACCAAAATCTATAATTATATTCTATGCCCGTTCCCACTTCGGGCAGTTTGGTGTAATAGTCAATCAAGAGCGTGCCGGTATTGTTCTTGTCAATGACAAAGGGAAAGCGCCAGCGGACGTACCAGCCGCGGTCGGGCAACTGTCCAAAGTCTGGCAGCAAGGGGGTTTTCGTCTCTTCTTTCAGTGACGCAAAGTAGAGAGGAGCCCAGAAGATGGGTACCCCATAGGCTTTTAACAGAATATTGGTAGCCAGAACAGACTCACCAAGCTCCAACCGGACGTCGGCCGCAGCGATCGAGTAGGCTGATCGTGTGACAGGGTCAGGGCAGGTACACGTGGTGATCTCGCCCGTGGTTATTTCTAGAAGTTTGATGCGTCCGTCTGGGGAGAAAGTCGCTTGGGCTTGGCGGCCTTGGAAACGCAGGGTCTCTTGCTTTTTGGCGGCGCTTTCAAAGCGCGTCTGGCCGATGAAATTCTTCAATACAGCCGCGCGGGCTCGCAGCCCTCTCCCGTCTTCACGAACGAGTTCGAGCGTCAGTTCGTCGGCGTCAGCGTAGTCTACAGTCTTTTTGTCCCCTTGCAGGCGCACATGTCCGCGTGCTTCGGCGACCCACTCATGCTCGGCGTGCCGCACAACGATCTCATCGGCACGCAGGCTCCCCTGCTCGTACTCCAAGCGAGCTGTCAGCAAGCGTGCGTTCTCTAGCTGCCATTGAGTGCCATCCCACCCTAGGTGGAGTTCGATTGTTTCTGTCTCGCCCTTGAAGCCTTCACCTTCCCAAGAGACGCTCCCTTGTGCAGCGATGCGCCAATCCCCGCTCTCTTCTTCCCCTTCTAAGAGCTGGGCGCTCAGCCTGTCCGCTTGGAGTCGGCCATTCTCGTACTTCAGACGAACGTGCCCTTCGGCGGCTAGCTCGCGCCAATCGCGGGCAACGGTGAGCTTGTCAGCCTGCAGGTCAAGCGAGATGGGCGGTGGCTCTTGAGCAACTCCGTCTAAATTCCCGAAAGCCAGTAGGAACACCCCAAACGGGACCAGCCGTCGCAGACGCGCGAGCAGGTCCATGCGGCTGAGCCGATCCACCCAGAGCAGCAAAAGCAGCCCGATCACCGCGAACAGCATATTGGGAATCCAAGGAGCCAAGCTCGGTGCGATCAAGCTCCGCTTGCCCAGCGTTGACGACGATAAGAGCAGCCCTTGGTAGCCAGCGACCAAGAGCAAGCTCATAATGACGCCGGCGGCCCGCCCACGCGGGGCACCTCCCTGGGCAAAGATCAGACTCAGGGGAGCCCCAAAGAGCGCAAAGATCAAAGCTGAAAATGGCACGGCGATCTTGGAGTGCAGCTCGACGATCAAGCTCTCCGCTCCCAGACCGCTGCGTCGGAGCAACTCTATCTGTTTATACAGTTCGAGTATACCCATCTCATGAGGAGTGCGCTGCTCAAAGAAGAGCTTTTGCAGATAGGGCCCGGCTCGTATCGAGAGTTTTTCAAAGACCACGGTGTACTCGAACTGGCCCGTGTCGCGCAGCTTATGGAGTTTCCCGTTTGCCAGTCGCCAATATTCGCCGTCCCACAGACCTTCTTCGGCGGTGATGATCTTGGGGAAGCGTGCTTCCAGCTCATCGAGATATTCGCCTCGGTCGAAGACCATCACGTTGCGCAGCTTCTTGGTCTGGGGGTCGTACCGTTCGATATAGGCGTAAGCGCCGTCGCTGATCTTCACGAACGTCGACTCACGAATTTGCGGGGCAGAGCGTATCAAGAAGATCTCGCGCAAGAGATCGTAGTAACGATGATTGGCCCAGGGCATCCACAGTTCTCCTACGGTGAAAGCTGTGGCCGTGGTGAGGGATCCCATGAGCAAGACGGGCCACATCAGTCTTCTGAGTGAGAACCCGGCGGCTTGGAGAGCGATCAGCTCGCGGTCATGGCTGAGGCGGCCCAGTGCCCAGAAGATCGCAAACAAAACACCCACGGGCAAGCCATACACGAGGAGTTCGGGCAGACGGTAGGCCAGCATTTGAAAGAGCACCCAGAGGGAGATATTGCGATCAAGCATGAAATCTGAGAGCTGTTGGATGAGGTTGAGCACGATGAAGAGCACAAAGCCTGCGACGGCGAGCACAAAGGGGAAGGCCATCTCGCGCACAAGGTAGCGATCTACCAAACGGGACATGACGCTCAATTCTAGCAGACGGAACGGAAAACTCAACTTCCTCATCCTCAGGTAACCATCGTCCTTGGGGCAAAGCCCTCTAGCCCGTATGCTTATACTGAGATTATCTATGAGTAGATCTGTGGTCGCCTGGCTGACCCTTGTGACGGCACTGGCCCTGTGGTACGTCTGGCAGAGCTGGCAGTTGACTGATCTCTCTAGGCAAGTGATCGCCAGCCGCCTGGAACGCAACGCCCTGCTGGCCCAGAAAAATCACGTGCGGCTGGAAGTCATCCGCGCCTGGTCTTTGGACAATATCGAACGGATCGCCACAGAGCGCTTGGGGATGAAAAAGATACCCCCAAAAACTCTTAGATTGCCCCCACCATGAACCGACGCCTCACGGTACCACTGGCCTGTCTGCTGGGCTTTTTCGCCCTGATCGCCGGTCGGCTCGTCCAACTCCAGATCGTCCAAGCTGACCAATGGCGCACTGTGGCCAAACGCTTCCAAGAGGGTTCAGTCACTATCCCTGCCCAGCGTGGGCGCATCTACGACAGAAACGGGGTTCTGCTCGCCGATGACGTGCGGGCCATCTCGGTCGCCTTGGATAACTATCATATGACGCGCCCGGATCGTCTTGAAGAGCTGTTGGTGACTCATCTCAAAATCCCTCGGGCGACCGTGCGGGAGAAGCTCTACCGCCCCGGGTATTTCACCTGGATCGCCCGCGCCATCTCCCCTGCACAGGCCGACGCTCTAGAACAAGCCGCCCGCGAGGCCGGCGCGCAGGGTCTGATCTTTTTGGAAGATTGGAAACGCCAATACCCCCAGAAAGACCTGGCTTCGAATGTCATCGGGTTCACCGGCACCGACGGACACGGCCTGGAGGGTCTAGAGCTCGCTTTTGACGAGAGACTACGGGGCGAAGAGACAGTCTGGGCCTTCGTGCGCATGGCCGACGGCACCCAGATCGAGCGCCGCCAGGCCCGCCCCGGCAACCCCGGACGCGACCTCGTGCTCACCATAGATAGCCGTGTTCAACACTTGGCCGAGAGCGCCATTGCCCGCGGCGTGCGCACCTATAAAGCCAAAGCCGGGATCGCTCTGGTTCTCGATCCGCGGACCGGGGAAGTCTTAGCCATGGCGCAAAACGACACCTATGATTTGAACGCTTTCCAGATGTCGCAGCCTGCGGAGCGGCGCAACTTATCTGTCGTCTACCCTTTCGAGCCGGGGTCGTCTTTTAAAGTCTTTACAATGCTAGCAGCGTTAGAAAATAACGTGGTAGCGCTCGACGAGCGCATCTCTGGGAGCGCAGCCTATCAGATCGCCCATCACACTTTCAGCAACGCCGACGGGATCAGTTACGGCATGGTCACCGCCACTGACGTGATTAAGAATTCTATTAACACGGCGATGATTCGTATTGCCCAGCGGGTGGGGGAAGAACGACTCTATGAAGCACTGAAAAAGTTTGGCTTTGGACACAAGACGGGCATTGAGCTCCCCGGCGAAGTTTCGGGGTACCTGCCATCAGTGAAGTCCTGGTCGGCTCTAGAGATCGGGGCGATTGCCATCGGGCAATCGGTTTCGGTGACGGCGATTCAGTTGGCCTCACGGGTCGCGGCGATTGCCAACGAGGGGCAACTCCTTCGCCCCCGGGTCGTGAAAGCCAGCCGTGCGCGTGACGGCCCTGCTGACAGCACACCGATAGAAGTGCTAGGGCGGATCGCCTCCGCAGAGCACTGCCGCGAGCTGACAGAGATGATGATCGAGACGGTGCGCAGCGGCACGGGGATTTTGGCCCAGATCGCAGGCTACACCATTGCTGCGAAGACCGGCACAGCCCAGAAGGCCGTGCCGGGCCAAGGGTACGTGACGGGCAAGTATGTCGCGTCTTTTGTGGGCTTCTTCCCGGCAGAAGCGCCCGCATATCTTATCGCAGTTGTGCTCGACGAACCCGGAGGGCGCGAGTACTACGGCAGCATGACGGCCGCGCCCGTGTTCAAAGAAATCGCCCAAGGGCTGATCTCTTTAGATCGGCTCCCTGCTAGACCGTAAAGACCGCGCTCATGCGATCCCGCGGGGCAACGGCAATCTCGACGGCGGCTCCATTCAGATGCCGCTGCACGGTTTGGAGCGCCAATTGAGGACGGTTGTTGTTCTTACTCAAGTGCATTAACACTGCCGTGCGCAGGCGACCCTGCTGCGCTAGATAAGCAAATACCCGTCCGGCATCGTCATTGGAAAGATGGCCCACTTTACTATGAATACGCCTCTTCAGGTCCTCCGGGTAGGTCCCGTTGAGGAGCATCTCTAGGTCGTGATTGGCTTCTAACATGACGAGATCGCAGTGTTGCAGGCGCTCCCGTATCTCATCGGTCACCGTCCCTAAGTCGGTGGCTAGACCGACGCGCCTGTTGAGGTTGTTAAAGAGCGACTCTTCTTCGATCAGAAAGCCGCAGGGCTCGATCGCGTCATGGGGGATACGGAAAGGCTCGATACAAACGTCCCGCATTTGAAAAACCAGACCCGGTTTGAACGACCGTAGCACCTCCCGCCCCTTGAGCAGGGGTTCGAGGGCCGGTATGGTGCGCTCGCTGGCGTAGATGGGACAGCCCAGAGTGCTCGCTAAGCGCCCCAGCCCGCTGGTGTGATCCGTATGCTCGTGGGTGACGAAGATCGCATCAATACGGGGAAGGAGTCCGAGTATCTTCTCCAGCCTTTGGAGGACCTGCCGCCCGGAGAGACCGGCATCTATCAACAAGCGAGTCTGTTCTGATTCGATGAAGGTGCAATTCCCACCGCTGCCGCTGGCCAAGGAGACAACACGCATACGCTAGGCGTACAACCCCCGTGCGCGAGCTGCGGTTGCTACGCGATCCAGTGCGACACAATACGCGGCTGTGCGCAAGTCTGTGCTTTCGCGATCGCACGCTGCCCGGACTTTGCGAAACGCCTCGCTCATAAATCTAGAGAGCATCCGGTCTATCTGTTTGGCATCCCAAAAGTAAGCCCTCCGGTTCTGGACCCACTCGAAGTAGCTGACCGTGACGCCGCCCGCGTTGACTAAGATATCCGGCGCAACGAGAATACTTCGTTCGTGGAGAATTCTATCGGCTTCCAGCGTCGTGGGACCATTGGCCAGCTCAAGCACCGCTTGTGCTTTGACTAGGCCGGCATTCGACTCGGTGAGCTGGTTCTCGACTGCTGCCGGCACCAAGAGAGCGCATGGCTGCGTGAGCAGCTCCTCGTTAGAGATATTCTCCGTACCGGGGAAGTTCCGCACGCTGCCGGTCTCTTGCTTATGTGCTATGACAGATACGATATCAAGGCCGCGCTCAGAAAAGACGCCCCCCGAGGAATCACTGACGGCGATCACACGAGCGCCAGCTTGGGCAATATAGCGGGCAAAACTCGTGCCGGCATTGCCAAAGCCCTGAATCACAATAGTCGCTTGTTCGACGGGGATTTCTAACGATCTGAGCACCTCGAGAGCCACAAAGAACGCGCCGCGACCGCTTGCGGTGTCGCGCCCGACAGAGCCTCCTAAAAGCAGCGGCTTCCCGGTGACAGCACTCGCGACATATTTCCCGTGAGCATGCATGCTCAGCGTGTCCACAAACCAGGCCATCTCGCGCTCGCTTGTGTAGAGATCGGGTTCGGGAATATCCGTCTCCGGTCCGAGCAGGGGGGCTAGCTCCGACGCGTACCGTCGTGTCAAGCGTTCTAGTTCGCCCCGGGACATCGCTTTGGGATCACACGGTATGCCGCCTTTGGCGCCGCTGAAGGGCAGACCGAGCAGTGCTGCCTCCCAGGTAGCCAAGATCGCGAGCGCTTCGATCTCTTCTACCGTGACGTCCGGGTGATACCGAATGCCGCCCTTGCACGGCCCCAGGACAGAGTGATGCTGCACCCGGTACCCCTCAAAATAGCGAGCTTCTCCAGAGTCCATCTGGACGGGAAAGCCAACGATCAATTTGCGTTTGGGATAGCGTAGCAGCTCCCGCAATGAAGACTCTAACCCTAAACGGTCTGCCGCTTCATCAAAAAAGTGCTGGGCGGTCTCAAGCAGTTGAGCTTCGGAGCGTCGTTGAAGATCAACCATAGTGAATTCACATGGTGTGTAGCCACCACAGCAGCCCGACCAGTGTTTTGGCGTCCTGGAATTGGCCTGTGCGAAGCATCTGTACCGCTTCGGTGCGAGTGCAAAAACAGACTTCGATCTGCTCATCACTGGCGGCCTGGCTGTGCGAGGCGACTTGAGTTTCTTGAGCGAGATACAGCCACATTTTCTCAGTGCAGAAGCCGGGGGCCGTGTAGAATGTCTGCAGGTGAGTCCAGCGATGAGCAGTCAAGCCGGTCTCTTCCAAAAGCTCGCGTTGAGCACACGCCAATGGTTCTTCGCCGGGTTCGAGCGTCCCCGCAGGAATCTCCAGGAGAGCCCGCTCGGCAGCTTTGCGGAATTGTCTGACAAGAGCGATCCGTTGCTCGCTTCCCTGGCCGTGGAGAGCAACGATACCGACGGCACCGGGATGCTCAATGATTTCGCGAGTTGTTTGCCGACCGTTTGCTAGGAGCACGTCATCCACGCGCACGGTCAACAAGCGCCCCTCGAAGACACGTCGCGATGTGCGGGTCTTCTCACGAAGATCGTTCAAGGTTCTCCTCACCCTCACTCCCGCCCTCTTCCTGCAAGGGAGAGGGCGCAGGGCGAGGGTCCGGTACAGCGTTCGGCGCACTGTCGGCCAGCTGCTGCCAGTCAGGCTCGTAAAAGCGAGCGCGCCAGTGCCGACGTCTCTCCATCTCGTTCTTCTCCCGCTTCATGCTGGCAAGCCAGGTCGTGAGCGACTCCTGAGCGGGCCGTCGTTCGCGGCGCGTGATGAACTGTTTGACAGATTCATCAAGCACGGCCAAGCCTTCATCCAAGGCCCTCTTGACCTGCGTCACTTCATTGTGAAAGAGCGCCGCATCGTGATCTTGTCGCGAGACCCTTTTGAGCGAGAGATTGTACTTGCCTTCCTCGTTGCGTCCGATGACCTTGACCACGACCTGTTGACCAACCGTGAGATACTGAGAGATATCCCGCACGTACTCCACGGCGATTTCGGAGATATGAATCATCCCTTGGTCACCAGTGGACAAGCGCACGAAAGCCCCGTAAGGTTTGATGGCTGTGATCTCGCCCACAAGAGACTCTTCCGGTGAGAGATCCATAAAACACCTTCCTCAGTCTGGTGTACTCTCTTTACAGTACAGATTTCTCTACTGGTGCGCAACTATGTCGGCCAACAATGCCCGAAATGACAGAGGGGTAAAACCGAATTCTTCTTCGATGACCGTAGGGCTCGCAGCGATATGGTCGCGCGAGAGAAAGTGTCCCGGCGCAAATGGCATCTGCACACCCCAGCGTTCCAGCCAACGTACACAGCAGTGGGTCGCACGGCGCGGAAGATGGATCGTGCGCTTTTTCACATGCAAGACATCTACAACAGCGTTTACCATCTGGGCGTATGAGAGTATTTCCGGGCCGCCAACTGTCAGTGTTCTGTTGGCATATGTGCCCGCTGAGATAATGTGGAGCAAACAACGCACAACGTCATAGACAGAGACGGGCTGAAATCTCGTCCGGCCAGACCCAATGATCGGCACGACGGGCCATTGCTGAGCAATCTGGATAATGCCGCCAAGAAAGGGGTCCCCCGGACCAATGATGACAGAGCAGCGCAAGATCGTGTGGGCCAGAGCACTCTGTTGAATTGCTTGCTCAGCAAGCCAGATCGAGTGCGCGTAGGGCCAAGATGGCCTGTTCGAAGCCGTCACCGTGCTAAGATAGAGAAACTTCCGGACTCCAGATTCTTGAGCAATCCGAAGGAGCTGCAGCGTGCCATCGGCGTTGGTGCGACGGATCAACGAAGACGGCCCCTTATGGAGCGAGGCCAAGTGAATGACGATCTCGCTGCCCCCCAGGGAGCTTTCCCAGGAGGTAGGCTGAAGCAGGTCCCCTAAGACGACCTGACAGCCTCGTGCTGGTAAACGAGCTGCCCCCGAGCGCACGAGACACCGTACTGTGTGGCCGACTCGGATCAACGCTGGCACCAGATGGCGCCCGACCAAGCCGGTCGCGCCGGTCAGAAAGATTTCGGCCATATGTACTCTATCATACCAAAGTCTCGTATGCGACTTTCTGCCCCTGGGCTGGCCCCTTGAATCTGGTAACCCCGAATGACTATAATGCTTGCGGTGATCTTTAATGCCTGATAAACATATTGCTGAACTCAAAGCGCGTATGGACAAAACCATACAAGTCTTCGAGCACGAACTGGTGAAATTACGCACTGGTCGGGCTAATCCGGCGATGGTCGAGGACGTCAAGGTGGACTATTATGGCACCCACACCCCCTTAAAACACCTGGCTCGCATTACCGCTCCGGAACCGGATATGATCGTCATCCAGCCCTTTGATAAGACGCAAGTTCATGCCATGGAGAAGGCCATCCAGGCAGCCAATCTGGGATTTAACCCGACAGTAGATGGTGAGCTGCTGCGCATCAAAGTCCCGCGGCTGACGGAGGAGCGCCGCAAAGAGCTCTCTAAAGTCATTCACGACAAGGCTGAAGAGTCCAAGGTCGCCCTGCGCAATATCCGCCGCGAAATCAAAGAGCACTTAGATAAAGAGCAAAAAGAGGGAAAAATCTCCGAGGACGACCACGACCGCGTGATGAAGGAGATCGAAAAGGTCACCCATGAGTATACGGCAAAGATAGATCAGACGGCCAAAACCAAGGAGAACCAACTGCTGAGCGTTTGACAGAGAGCGTCTTAGATGGTAGAATGGCGCACAAAAGCCGTGGCAGGATCACAAGAGGGAGGATTGTCGTTTCACGGTGGAGACCGCAAGCACGAACGATGACGTCAACGCACCTTTCTTGACCTCTTCTTGCTGGCGTACTTTTTCTTTTTCTAAGGAGCCCAATGATTCAGGACGTTTTAGAGCGCATTCGCCAGGCTGAAACCCAAGCTGAAACGATCAAGTCCGACGCGCGCAAGCAGGCCGATGAGATACTGGCTGCAGCCCGTCAGGCCGCAGCTGCCCTCATCGAGGAAGCGACGCGCACGGCCCGCCAGGAAGGAGCCAAGCTCATCGCCGCTGAAGAGAGCAAGGCTCTCCAAGAGGCCGAAGAGATTCGTCGGCGTGGAGCGCACAAGGCCGCGCAACTGCGCCAAGAAGCCGAGGCGCGGCTCTCGTCAGCGGTGGAGTTCGTGCTCAAGCACGTGGTGACGCACCTATGAGCTTGGCGAGAATGCAGAAGATTCGGCTCGTCGGGCACGAAGCCGAGCGTGATGAGGTTTTAACGACCCTGCAAGAGCTGGGAGTGCTGCAAATCTCCGACCTGACGAACAAGAATGAGGGCTCATTAGCAGGCTTTCGGCCCAAATCCCTTGACTGCCATGACATCGAAAGCCGGCTTGCCGACTTGCGATATGTGCTCGACTTCATAGCGCGATACGACAAAGAAAAGAAAGGCTTCATTCAGAGCTTTTTTAACCTCAAAGAGCTCATTCACCCAGAGGAGATCGAACGGATCGCACGAGAGTATGACTATCTGTCGGTCTGTCAGCGGGTGCGTCAACTCGACCAGGAGAGTGCCGAGCTACGCTCCGAACGCGCCCGCTTAGAGACGCAACGCACCGAATTGCTCCCCTGGCACGATCTCCCTATTCCCATAGAAAATCTCCGTTCGACAGCGACGACTGTCTTGGTTCTGGGGCACGTGCCCAAAGAGAAACTGGCCGACTTCAAGCAAGAGCTCCAAGCCCAGCTTTCTGGTTTGGCAATCGTGCAACAGGTGAGTGCAGACGAGCAGTCGAGTTATATATATGCTCTCGTTCCAGCTGAATACGAAGAATTGTTTTTGAAGATATGTGCCGAGTACGGCTGGGAGCGACTGACACTGCCGAACTTACCTCTCAATATTCGTGGGATGCCCAAAGAGATTTTGGTTCAGATAGAGCGCCGCCTGCAAGAGATAGACATCCGTCAGGCGCAACTTATCCAGAAAGCCGAAGCGCTCCTGGCTGAAAAACGCTCGCTTCAAGCGCTCTATGAGTATCTGCACAATGAGTATGTGAAGGCGCAATCACAAGCGCGCTTGTTGGGAAGCGCACACGCATTCGTGCTCGAAGGCTGGGTTCGGACGACCGACTTCACTAGGTTGGAGCGGGCTATCCGCAAAACGAGCGATGCTGTCCACCTGGAGCGCATTGAGCCCGATCCCGGTGAAGTGCCGCCGGTTGCGCTAGAAAACCGACGGCTCTTTCAACCTGCCGAGTTTTTGGTTAAGCTCTTTGGCTTGCCCAGCCAACGCGAACTTGATCCAACGCCCTTTGTCCTGCCCTTCTTTGCAATCTTCTTCGGGATCGCGTTGACAGACGCGGGCTATGGCTTGGCTTTAATTGTGATCTTTTGGGTGCTCAAGCGGCGGTATCGTCATAAATTAGGCTTTCAGCCATTTGCAAATCTCCTTATGCTGGGTGGGTTTTCGGCAGTGGTCGCAGGCGCGGTGACGGGGGGATGGTTCGGCCCAGATTTGGCCCAGACTTTCACGTGGGTAAGAGCAGTAATGCTCTTTGACGTAGGCACCCCTGCTGGATTGATCACATTTCTGTTGTTCTCGTTCGCTCTGGGGTTTGTTCAGGTTTTATTAGGCAACGCGCTAGAGTTCTATGACAAGGCTCGGCAAGGGCGCTTCTGGGAGGCCATCTGGAGCGAGGGCAGCTGGATGACGTTTATGCTAGGCGTGGGAATTGTTGCTGGTGTAGGCGTCCCGGCGATTATGCCCAAAGAACTCAATGCGCCGGGGCTGCCTGCTGCGTGGATGCCCGTGGGAATATATCTGGCGTTGGCTGGGGCGTTCTTAGTGCTCTTTTTCAGTCGAGTCGAATCACCCGAGAGAGTGAGTCAGCAGTTGCCTTGGCTGGTCTTAACGGCCGGTTTCGTTTTGTGGTTGGGGAGTCCCCTGACACTGTGGGGAGAAGTGCTGGCTGGGCTGGGCTTTGTTGGGGCCTTGGCAGTGACGCCGCAACTCAGTCTCGGGGCGCGAGTGCGCGGCGCCTTAGGGCGCATAGGAGCCGGGTTCTTTAAGCTCTACGGGGCGACGGGACTCTTAGGCGATGTCTTGTCCTATAGCCGTATTATGGCTTTGGGCATCTCGACGGGGCTGATCGCCGCGTCTATGAATAAGCTCGCCTTGATGACCTGGGGCATCCCGATCGTTGGAGCCGTGATCTGTGTGATCTTCTTAGTGGGACTGCAAATCTTTAGTCTGTTGATCAATTCGCTGTCAGCGTTCGTTCACGCTGCACGGTTGCACTACGTCGAGTTTTTTACGAAGTTCTACGAATCGGGCGGAGAGGCGTTCAAACCCTTCACGCGGGAATCGGTCTATTATGACATACGGAAAGAGTAATTCTCTGAAGGAGGTCTAAACGGACATGCAAGGTGCAACGGAGACGGTGAGTACGGTCTGGGGGTTGAGCGGAACGAGTTGGGCGTTTCTGGGAGCGGCGATCGCCTATGGGCTGGCCGGTATCGGTTCAGCTATTGGAATTGGGATTGCCGGCAAAGTGGCCAACGGCGTCTTATCTGAGGACCCTAACAAATTCGGGTCGCTGCTCTTGCTGACGGCGCTGCCGGGCACCCAGGGTTTTTACGGGTTCATTACTGCATTTATGATTTTATTTGTGTTTTTCGGCAAGGCCACGACGGCGGTCGCCGGGTTTCAGATGTTCGCGGCTGCGCTCCCTATTGCGATTACAGGCTTTCTGTCGGCGATCTATCAAGGGATGGTCTGCGCTGCCGGCGCCGGTATGATCGCCAAACGCCCAGAAGAGGTCGGGAAAGCCATTGTGTTAGGAGTCTTCGTCGAAACGTATGCCGTTTTAGGTCTGATCGCCTCTATCTTGTTGCTGACCGCGATTTAGCAAAACAATGAGCGCCGAGAAGATCATCGAGAAGATTCTGAGCGACGCACAAGCAGAGGCAGAGCGTGTGCGTGAGAGCGCACGCAAGCAAGCTGTCCAGATTCAGGAGCAGGCTCAAAGAGAAGCCCAGCGCCAGCGTGAACTGATCTTAGCGCAAGCGCGTGAAGAAGCCCAAAGCCGTCGTCGGGCGCAGCTGGCGGCAGCGAACGCGGCCGCACGGAATGCGAGGCTGGCCGCCAGACGCGCGGTGCTGGATCTGGTCTTTGCTCAGGTGGCAGCGAGGCTCGCAGCGTTGCCACAGAACGAGTATAGGCATTGGCTACTGCGGCTCATTCCCCACGCCGTCGAGACCGGCGAAGAAGAAGTGATTCTCTCCCCCTCAGATAGACAAGCCTTCGGTGAGGCGTTTGTCAAAGCAGCCAACGCTCAGCTTGTCCAGCACGGCAAGAAGGGCGCTCTCAAGCTCTCCGTGGAGACGCGCGACTTCGGGCGCGGCTTTGTGCTGAAGGGCAAGAACAATGAAACGAACGTCACGGTAGCAACGCTGTTGCAGCGTGCCCAAGACGCTCTGGAGATCGAAGTCGCGCAGATGCTCTTTGAGGGCACAGAAGGGACTGACCGTGGTCGTTGATCTGTTGGAGACATGCTTTGAGCAAGAGGGTGCGTATGCGTTTGCTACGGGGCGCATCCGGGCTCTTGAAGCGAAATTACTGAGTCAGGCCCACTTTCAACGGCTGCTTGATACAGGGGATGCTGCGGAAGCCTGGCGTGCCCTAGCTGAGGCAGGCTATAGCCAAGCTGCCGAAAGCAGACTCGAGCAATACGAAGAGGTGCTCAATCATGAGCTGCGCCAGTTGTACGCTCTACTGGCGAGTTTGTCGCCGGTGCCGGAGCGCACGGCGTGGCTCCAGCGACGGTACGATTTTCATCACTTAAAAGCCTATCTGAAAGCTAAGCTTCTGGGAGAGGACGCCACCGAGAGCGTTCTGGATGGGGTGGGGGCGATCCCTGTGAAGCTCATTGAAGCATCAATCAACAGCGGGGTCTGGAGTGCACTCCCTCAAGAGATAGCTCAGGCTGGGGAACGCGCTCTGCGCGAGTACGAGAGCTCTAAACTTGCTCAAGCCGTCGACACTATTATTGATAGCGAGCTGTTTGCGTACTTGAAAGATGCCTCACAAGGGCATCCGTTTGAGGAGATGCTGGTGGCGATCTGGGCGGACTTGCTCAATCTCAGATCGCTCGTGCGGGCGAAACTGATGGGAAGGGATCGCGTGTTTGCGAGCCGGGTGCTGGTGGCCGCAGGCTCTCTGGAGGTCTCTCAGTTGCTGACACTGATGGAGGCGAGCTTGGAGACGTGGGCCGACGAGTTGCGCCATACGCCCTATACAGACGTGCTCAGCCGAGGTTTGACCTATTGGGGAGAGAGAAGATCTTTGGCGCTCTTTGAGAAATTAAGCGATGACTTTGTCACGAACTTTCTCAAACAAGCTAAGCTCACGCTCTATGGCGCAGAACCGCTCATTGCGTACGCGCTCGCTAAGGAGACGGAGCTGAAAAACATCCGAATTGTGCTAGTCGGCAAGCTCAACGGCGTGGACAGAGAAACTATAGAAGAACGTCTACGGGAGCCCTATGTCTAAGATCGCCATTGTCGGCAAGAAAGACGTCTATCTGGGCTTCAAAGCACTAGGGGTAACGGTGTGTGATGCGCGGACGCCCCAGGCAGCGGAGCGAGCCATTCTCGATCTGGTCTCGCAAGGATTCTCGATTATTTTTGTCTCCGAAACCTTGGCGCACAAGCTGGGACCGCTGTTAGACAGATTCAGCAAGCAGCCCACACCGGCGGTAGTGATGATCCCGGACAATACAGGCAATGTGGGGATCGCGCGCGAGCGCATCCGCAGGCTGGTGGAGCGCGCGGTCGGCATTGACATTCTGTCGCGTGGAGAAAGATAAAAAGATAAGAAGAATTGAGACCAATGGAGGAGTTTTTATGGCAGCCGGAAGAATTGTGAAAGTCGCAGGGCCGTTGGTAGTGGCCGAGGGGGTGACCGACGCGAAGATGTACGACGTGGTGCGCGTCGGCAAGGAGAAGCTCGTAGGCGAAGTGATCGTGTTGGACGGCGATCTCGCTTCCATTCAGGTGTACGAGGAGACGGCGGGGTTGGGGCCGGGTGACCCCGTGGAAGGCACGGGAGAGCCGCTTTCAGTGGAGTTAGGTCCTGGCTTGATCGGTTCTATCTATGACGGAATTCAGCGCCCCCTTGAGGCAATTCAAGCCAAATGGGGAGCTTTCATCCGGCGTGGGGTTGAGGCCGCCGCTCTCAACAGAACGACCAAATGGCGCTTTACCCCAACGGTCAAGAGGGGTGATACTGTTAGTACAGGCGACATCATCGGGACTGTTCAAGAAACGACGCTTGTCCAGCAAAAGATCATGATCCCACCCGGGCTTTCCGGGACTTTGGAAGAGATCACCTCAGGGGATTTCACCGTCGAGGAGACAATTGCTATTGTGAAGGACGCTCAAGGGAAACGCCATGAACTGAGGCTGATGCAGCGTTGGCCGGTGCGCAAAGCCCGCCCGTACAGAGAAAAACTTCCTAGCGAAGAGCTTTTGACTACAGGCCAACGGATCATTGACGCGCTCTTCCCCATTGCCAAAGGAGGGACAGCCTGCGTGCCAGGCCCCTTCGGCTCTGGGAAGACAGTCATACAGCATCAGTTAGCAAAGTGGGCCGATGCAGATATTATTGTGTTCGTTGGCTGCGGCGAGCGCGGCAACGAGATGACCGACGTCTTGATGGAGTTCCCCCAGCTCGAAGACCCTAAGAGCGGTGAACCCTTGATGAAGCGTACAATTCTCATTGCCAACACTTCAAATATGCCGGTCGCAGCCCGCGAAGCGTCGGTTTACACCGGGATTACTATCGCCGAGTATTTTCGGGATATGGGCTACAGCGTGGCGTTGATGGCTGATTCTACTTCGCGGTGGGCCGAAGCGCTGCGCGAGATCTCTGGGAGATTAGAAGAGATGCCCGGCGAAGAGGGCTACCCGGCGTATTTGGGCTCACGGGCAGCAGACTTCTACGCGCGTGCCGGGCGCACCATCTGCGTGGGCAAGCCCGAACGCCAGGCGAGTTTGAGCGCCATCGGTGCGGTCTCGCCTCCCGGCGGAGACCTCTCTGAGCCCGTCACCCAGAATACCCTCAGATTAGTGAAAGTCTTCTGGGGCTTGGATGATAAGCTCGCCTATAGAAGACACTTCCCGGCGATCAACTGGCTGACCAGCTATTCGCTCTATACGGAGGATTTGGCGCCGTATTTTGAAAAGCAGGTCGGCCCGGAGTGGAACGAGTTGCGCCGCGAGTTTATGAAACTGTTACAGATCGAAGCAGAACTGGAGGAGATCGTGCGCCTGGTGGGCGTGGAGGCGCTCGCGCCGCCGGATCGCTTGAAGCTCGAGGTGGCACGCTCTATTCGAGAAGACTTTTTGATGCAGAGCGCTTTTGATGATATTGACACGTACTCGTCACTGAAGAAGCAGCTGCGCATGATGCAATTGATAAAAGCTTTCTATGCGCTTGGGCAGCAAGCATTGGACCGAGGCGTGGCTATTCAGAAGATTATCGAGCTGCCCGTGCGGGAGCGTATTGCCAAAGCCAAGTTCGTTCCTGAGGGCGAATTCGAAAGGCGCTGGGCCGAGATCAACCGCGAGCTTACCCAGGCATTTGAGGGCCTGATGGCCGAAGCAGGAGGAGCCTATGCAGAAAGAGTACACTAGCATTGCAGAGATCTCTGGACCTATCATGATTGTAGAGGGCGTGAGCGAGGCAACTTTTGAAGAGCTGGTTGAGATCGAGCTGGCTGGTGGAGAGCTTCGGCGCGGGCGCGTCTTGGAAGTAGATCGAGATAGAGCGGTCATCCAGCTCTTCGAAGCTGCTCAGGGCTTGGATCTACGCCGGAGCCGCGTGCGCTTTCTGGGCAAAGTGATGGAGCTAGGCGTCTCAGAAGACTTATTGGGGCGGGTGTTCGACGGCGCGGGGCGTCCCATTGATGGCGGGCCGCAGATCATCCCAGAAAAGAAATTCCCCATCTCCGGCGAGCCTCTCAACCCCTATTCGCGGGACTATCCCAATGAGTTCATTCAGACGGGGCTCTCCGTCATTGACGGCTTGAACACGCTTGTCCGCGGGCAGAAGTTGCCCATCTTTTCCGGAGCGGGTCTGCCACACAACCAAGTGGCGGCGCAGATCGCCCGCCAGGCCAAAGTCTTGGGGCAAGCCGAAGAATTCGCAGTCGTCTTCGGCGCGATGGGCATCACCTTCGAAGAAGCGAATTTCTTCATCACTGATTTGAGAAAGACCGGGGCGCTGGAACGCGCCGTGATGTTTGTAAACTTAGCCGATGATCCGGTCATTGAGCGTATCACGACGCCGAGACTTGTCTTGACGTGCGCCGAGTATCTAGCGTTCGAGCGCGACCTGCACGTGCTCGTGATTTTGACAGATATGACCAATTATGCTGAAGCCCTGCGCGAAGTCTCTGCAGCCCGTAAAGAAGTCCCCGGCCGACGCGGCTATCCCGGTTATATGTACACCGACTTGAGCACTATCTATGAACGCGCCGGGCGCATCAAGGGCAAGAAAGGGTCTATCACCCAGATGCCCATCTTAACAATGCCCCAGGACGATAAGACCCATCCCATTCCTGACCTGACGGGCTACATCACCGAAGGGCAGCTCTTCTTGTCAAGGGAACTCCATCGCAAGGGCATCTATCCGCCTTTTGACGTTTTGCCTTGTCTATCGCGCCTGAAAGACAAGGGCATCGGGCCGGACAAGACGCGCGAAGACCATGCGGGCGTGTTGAATCAGCTTTATGCCGCGTATGCACGCGGCATGGATGTGCGGGAGATGGCTGCCATTCTTGGCGAGGCTGCCCTGAGCAAGAGCGACAAGCTCTACGTCAAGTTCGCTGAGGAGTTTGAGCAAAAATTCATTCAGCAAGGCGAATACGAAGATCGAACGATTATCCAAACTTTGACGATTGGGTGGGAGCTGTTGAGTATGCTCCCGCGCGGAGAGCTCAAGCGCGTGCGCGACGAGTTTATCGAGAAGTATCTGCCGAAGAGGCCGGAAGCATCCGGCTCAGCAGATGCAAGCCTGCTCAAGCAGGCTGTGTAGCGCGCTTCAGCACGCTTGTCCAGTCACTGGCCAAGAAAGCGGGTGAGAACCGATGGCGGTCGCTCAGCGGGTCAACGCGACCCGGATGGAACTTCTTAAACAGAAGAAGCGCTTGGCCATGGCCAAGCGCGGGCACAAGCTCCTAAAACAGAAGCGCGACGAGCTGATGCACAGATTCTTACAGTTGGTCGAGCAGACGCGGGGCCTGCGTGAGCGCGTCGAGGAGAAATTAGCTCAGGGGTTTCGCAGCTTTCTCTTAGCGCGAGCTGAGATGTCCAAAGAAGTTATGGAAGAATCCCTGATGACCGGCGCGAGCAGCAACGGCGCGCTTCACACGGAGATGGAGTCGGTGATGAGCGTGTGGGTGCCGCGCTTCCAGTTCAGCGATGACCGCGATATCTACTCGTATGGGTTTGCCGCAACCGCGGCCGAGCTTGATACGGCGCTGACGCTCTTCAAAGAGGTACTCCCGGAGATGGTCCAGCTGGCTGAAATCGAGAAATCGCTCGAACTGCTGGCTGAGGAGATCGAGACGACGCGCCGGCGGGTCAATGCCCTCGAAAGGGTGCTGATTCCTCAATTGGATGAGAATATTCGCAGAATCTCCATGGCGCTGGACGAGATGGAGCGCAGCACCAGGGCGTCGCTGATGCGCATCAAGGAGATCATTCGCGAAGAAGCATAAAGCAGCCATTACTGAATCGGCTTCTCGCTACTTGCCGAGCGCTTACTTCCGGAACCCTGGCAGCCAGGGGTAGTCGGGGTCACGGCAGACACACTTGCCCATCAGGCAAATCCTTGAGCGGGTGATTGCCAGGGTTGTCCATGCCGTTCAGTACACCTGATCTGTTGTTGTTCTCAATGACGTTCTTGTCGTCCTCAAAGATCACCTCAAAGGGGAAGGGAGGAGCATAAGAGGGAGCACCGCATTGGGGCAGATATGCTGCCACTCCCCAGGTGGCGTTGCTACGAATCTCTGTAGAGCGAAGCTTCAAGCGGGCCCCCTCCTCAATGAGGATCCCGCTCCCACTGCAGGCACTACGCAGTGGTAATTGCTGGCACTTTGGGTCTATGCCGTTGCCCACAACAAGGCTGTTTCGGAGTTCGACGACGCTGTTTTCTATTAAGAGACCCACCCGTCGGTTGCTGGAGATTTGAGAGTTCTCAAGGGTCACTACGGCTGGTTGGGCTGTAGGCAAAAGAAGCAAGCTTAAGACTTCAATACCCGTTCCGTTACCTGTGACCACAGAATCTCGCAAAGTCACTTGGGTCGAATCATATGCCAAAATACCGCCTCCATGCCCGGAGATTGTGGAGTTTTGCAGGCTTATCCTTGATGGCCCCCCTATAGAGAGCCCAATGTTCTCATTGGTACCAGAAATCTGAGAGTTAATGATTTCCACCACAGCATCTGCGGCATAGATCAAGTCTAAGCCGAACCCGGCGAATCCAGAGATGATAGAGTCCTGTAGGGTCACGTGGGCTGAACCCCTCACTCGTAGACCGGCGTGGTCAACGTAAGAGATTTCGACCTTGTTAAGGCCGACGTGGGCCTGCCCCTCAACTTGAATACAGCCACCAGCCTCACCTTCGAGGACGCCTATATTTTCTAAGGCCACCTGAATTGGTGCGTCACTGGCAATGTAAATTACAGGGAAGACCGTCTCTGGTCCCCTAATGAACGGCCGAAATAGTGGGGGATCTCCTCGTAATGTAACGCTCTTGGTGATAGTGATACTCTCCTCATAGTAAACTCCACCGAAAGGACCCTGGTGTCCGATAAGAATAACTGCACCTTCGGGAGCAGCGTCTATGGCTGCTTGGATAGTCGGATAGTCCTGCGGAACGCGCAAAACGGGTTGAGCAGTTGGTCTTGCTATTGGGATTGAGGAAGCCACCAATAGTGCGAAAGAGGCGGCACTAAATGCAAGCTTGATGCCTAAGAGGCTGTAGTACTTTGATTTCTTCACTTTGATCCTCCTCTTTTAACAGGCTCTGAAGTTACGTTTTCTCAGCGCTTAGGGGATCATACCAAGCAGCATCATCATCATCAAGTATTTCATCAAGGCTCGCATGTGAGGCGAGTCAGGCATCTTCTTCCCTATGACAAAGCCCATCTGAGCTGCGATCTGAGCTGCGATCTCTTCCGCCAGATTCGCGTCAATATTCCCCTTCACCAAGATGTCCTGTATGACGTTGTTGTCATCGACCACGATGACAATCGCAAAGCATCTGCCGCTGCAGTAGCTAGATCCAAATACTTCGTCGATTGTTCTCTCCACTGCACTGCGGTCTTGTTCCTTCACAGCGATGACCACACCAAAGAAGTGAGCGTCCTTAACTGAGTGGAACGCATAGTTATTAATAACACTGGGGAATATTGTCCTCAAGAATGCTAAGCCACCGTCATTGCCTGCAGCCAAATCCCGAACGGCCCGTAATAGTGCGTCTAACTGACTCCAGTCAAAATTCGCGACGGCATGGAAGAATTGCCCAAAAACGGCAATGCTCCTTTCACCTATCGTGGTAGACCCGACCACATCTAGAGTAATAGGTAGACTTGCATACCGTGCCTCGGCACGGAAAGCATAAATCTTCCAGCCGTTACTGGCCATAGTTGCTGTGACACCGAGTGCAGCAATCGTCGAGTTGAATCGCTCCTGATTGGCTTTTGTATCTAACTTGGCAGCATCCTCTCCAAGAGCCAGTAAGGCCGCAGTAAGGGTTTTCCAAAGTGTATTGTCCGGGTGGACTTGATACCACATCCCTCCTTGAGTCGACAAGATAGCAACTAATCCGTTGAAGACGGTTCCCGTCACACCAGTGCCATCTGCGACATTGGGATCGATCTTAGCCACTGCTGCTAAGGCAAAGACTCCAGCTGGACCGAAGTTCAAAAAGATGTTGCTCAGTCCAGCTTGGCCATAATCACTGTCATTGTAGAGCTCACAGAACTTCTTGATGGCTTGTTCAGCTGCTTCTGAAGATGTAGCGCCTCCAAAGAGAGAAGAGGCTCCGAGATCTCTTATGATTTCTGTCAACTTGTCAACGAACGGCTTAAAGTACTGGTCATTTAATAACCCCTTGTAAGCAGTGTCGAATCCTCCACTGGCTAGTTGTGTCGCTAGCTCCTGGAGAGAGGAGAGCACGCTTTGCACGGCTTGACCTCCACTCTGGAAGAATTGGTATACTAGCTGTAGCAACCTCAACCACCACTGCTCCGGTTCTACTCCTGCAGGCAAAAGCGAGTCCCAGCCTTCGGTTACCGCGAGATTTATCAACGATTGAATATCTGCTGGTGTGAGGTTGCGAAAGTTTAGCAAGCCTACATCTATGGTCTCTGTCGGGATTACAGTATCTATCGGCTCCGTTTGAGAGAGCTCACTCAGCCATTGGAAGAATTCAGCCTCAGTGATACTCTTTCCTTTCACAGAAACAGTGAAGGCTGATTGCACCTGGCTCAGCTTGATGGATATCGTTGAGGAGAACTCACCACTGGCTGGCGGGCTAAACTGCACAGTCACATCCTTGCTTTCACCAGATGCTAAAGTAAACAAGCCCGCATCAACGCTGAAGGGCTCATCCGTGGCGACGGTTAATAAAGGCGTTGTGGTGCCTTTGTTTGTTATGGTCAATGTTTGCTGAATAGCAGGTCCCTCTACGAGAGCGAAGAAATTCAACGTTGCCGGACTGACCTCGATCTTATGGGCCACGCCCACCAGGGGAGAAGAAGTCACACTCCCCTGCCCGCCATTGATCCTCACCTGCACATTCCCGGTGAAACTCCCTGACTCATTCGGGTCAAAGCGCACCGTCACCTGCCCACTCTGCTCTGGAGAGAGCGTCGGCAGCACACTCACAATCTTGTATGGCACTGCCGCGCTTAGCGTCAACGTCACAGAGACTGTGCCCTCGTTCTTCACCGTCAGCGTCTTCAGGCAGCCCAGCAATGCTGACTCTCTCTGACTTCTGATTTCTGCCTTCTGACTTCTCACTTCCGGAACCCCGGCGGCCAGGGGTAGTAGTCAGGGCAGAGGTCTTGGTCGTTTTGCTCGATCACATTCCCTTGGCCGCTCAGCCGAAGCCACCTTATCTCATCACAATTTATCCCCAACGCTACTCCTCTTTGATAACGCGCGATGAGATTCCTATTCGCTACAATTGTGGTGAAGTAGATCTGCCCTGCTGGTGGGCCGCTGATTAAGAGCCCACTTTCTTTCTTCCCATCTGGCCTTAAGCCCCCGAGTAAGATATTCTCTTCAAGGAGGTAAGAACCCGACCCTCCGATAGAGATCTCCCCTCCCTCAATGAGGTTTTGCTCTAACTTTATCTGCTTTCCGGAAATAATATTGATATCAGATCTCGTTAGTTTGTTGGCTTTGAGAAGAACCCAATTGGCTTCAAATATGCTTATGCTGGAATCTACGATCTCGTTCTCTATTAAGTAAGCCTGACCCTCTCCAAATAAGTCTATCTCTAATCCTGTGTAGGGAGAAGTATTTAGAAACCGATTGCGCTTGAGGACAAGGTCAGCCCCACCATTCCAGACGAGACCTGTATTCAGGAAGTCGAACCCCTCAATGACCACTTGGCCGCTTTCTGCTTCGATATCGAATCCCTCTCCGGCTGCTATAAGGACACTAGGGGAGGCATGTTCCTCTAAGACATATTTATAGGGTTGGGCCCGCAGGGTGATCGGTTTTGAGATAATTAGCTTTCGGTCTATGAAAGGGGGGAGTTGTATAACGGGAGCAAAGACAAAAGGCTCAACTTCGATAATATCACCGGGCTGGGCGGCATCTATGGCAGCTTGGATGGAGCCATACGTGCAACCCCAGCAAACCCTTAAGACTGAGGGCGAAGCTCGAGATTCTTGTAAGAAGGGCGTAGGAGGCACCATCTTTAGCCCAGCTATAGCTACTACAGCGAGCAGACTCAGTATCCCAATCCTCCACATTGTTCCTTCACCTCTCTTTAGGTTAATTGTACTTCTTAGGATCAGCACTGTCTAGGGCATGGGAGGAGGCTCATCAGGTGGTGGATCAGAGCAGTCTGATCCGATCATGGCCATTGGACACAGCTCCTCCTCTTTGCTATCCCATGGCGGTCCTGTTTCGACTACTGTATATCTTTCGCAGAAGTCGCTAAAGCCTAGAGCGCAAGCGAGTGCCTTCGCTTGCTGCTCTGTCATACCACGATATCGTAAGTGATATATGGGGTTTCCGGAATCACAATTGGCTACGCAATAGACAAAGAGCACTGGAGCAACCCCCTCAAGCTCGCTCATGATCGAGTCAGCCGTTGAGTCATCTATCTGGCTACGGACAAACCCAACCGCTATATTCTGACTAGCACTGGCTCCTTGCTTCTCTATATATTTGATAGCAGCATTGAGCTCTTTAACGGCTTCGCCAATAATGGCATCCCTACCTTGACCGTAGAAGTCGAAGGTATTGGCGAAGATAGTCACTGAGCCACTTGCCGAGCGCTTACTTCCGGAACCCTGGCAGCCAGGGGTAGTCCGAAAAAAAAGGGGGGGGGTATTTTGCTTTAGCTGGGTGTGGGCATCCCCCCTTTCTGTTTCCACCAGCCCACTCCTATCATCCCCAGGGAGGGGATGAAGAGAACCCCTAACACCCATGCTGCTAGTAGATTGCCCACTGTCCAGGCTACGATTGCTATCAGCGCTAGCAGCAGTTCCCCAAGGACGATCCAGCTGGGTTTCCAGCGCCAGACGCACCCCAGCCCGCTTAGCAAGAACGGTCCGGCACTCACGAGAAACAACAAGAACGTACCCGCGGGCGAGCGCAGAAATTCTCCCATCAGCATCCTCCTTCCTACGCTTTCTGCCTTCTCTGCTGGACCTCTATGGCTATGGTGCGTGCAATGCCCGCCAGCACGATGAGCGCTAACAAAACCCCAAAGAGCGTATGGCCTTTGAGGAAGAGGAAGACTGTCCAACCCACCGCTAAGATAAGCCCCCAAATGGCAAGCCATAATCTCCAATTCTGTATGGGCCAGAAGAAACAATAACTTGCTACAAAGCCTACCCCAATGAGAAAGTAGAAGAGCCCTCCCCAAAACGACTGGTCGAACTCTCTGGCCTGCTTGAGAAATTCTTCATACATCTTCTTATCCCCATCTCTTAGAGAGCTTACCTAATTGCTGCACTCCTTTGCTTTATTATACCACTAAAGTTATCGATAGCTACACCTACATCCTCCTCCTCCGCTTGGTGGGGGTGGAGGTGGATCATTCCTGCCGCCACAGCCGCTAATACAGTCTTTGCAAGATGTCCCCATCGCCAAGGCACCGGACATTACACCCCCGTACAGCGCCCCTATAGCTACATAAGCACCAGCAGCAGTGCCACCAGTCAAGAATAATGATATGTAGCCTAGTGCCATTCCCCCGACACCAAGAACGCAACCCATACATCCGACAGCACGGCAGTCACCAAGCGGCACCATCCGTGCAGCACTGGGTTGTGTCACCTGGCCCTGCAAGCATCGGCTTAGTGCTTGGGCCGTTTCATCGTTCATGAAAGTTGCCTCAAAAGCTTGTACGCTTGCTGCGAAGGAGGAGCTTACTCTAGTAGCGAACTGATGGATTGCCTCTAGCGCGGCAGTGTAGTCGCTCTCGCTCGTCAAGCGTGTTGGCGGAAGCGTAACACTGTAGTCTTTGAACTGGAGCTGGATCTCTATGCGCAGCCCCGCATCAAAGAGACAGTGATAAGCTGCCAAAACCTTCTGTTGATCTTCAAAATCCGAAGGAAGGAGCGCAGGACAGTTGACCTCACCACTGGGAGTTTGCAAGATCCTCACGCGCCCCTGTAAACGCTCCCCTTGCCGAGATGCGAGAGTGATCAAAAGCTCTTGTTGGCTCCGATTAAACTGAAGCCAGAAGTACAAGGGTTGGGAGGAGAGCGGCTCAAAGAAGAACCCTGTACGGAAAGCATCAGTCGAATCGAGCATCCCCACTCTTAGGGTATCCCCATCTTGCTGTAGCTCTCCGAGGAAGTGGGAAGCCCAAGTTGTTCCACTCACAGGAATCGTCTTATTCCCAGCGTTGCTGCTGATGCTTATGCTCTTGGAGAAGCTTCCCGCCGTGGCTGAGCTGAACTTCACTACCGCCTCCTAGGACTACGGCTTCCGGAACCCCGGCGGCCAGGGGTAGTCGGCGGGGCAGAGATCTTGGCTGTTATTATAAAACTCGTTGCTCCCCCCCTCGACTTGAATTAGAGCACTTTTAGGAGGAGATGGTAGTAGCGGACTGATAGGACAAGCAGGATCTTGAATAACTATCCCATACTTTTCGTTTTGAACAAAGCGGTTCTCTTGTATAAGAATCCGGTGCCCTTCTCTTCCTGCTGCCAGGCTAATCCCTATACCGTTCTGCCTAAATTCGTTATCTCTTATATGGCCTATAAGCTTTGGCTCCGAGATGCCGCTTATCGCAAAGATAATGCCAATATTTCGGTTCTTACTTACTGAACTTTGAGTGAGAAGGAGTAGATCTGAGGCTGTAATACCAACTATGTTCTCCTCGATCTGTGAGCGAAAGGTAAAGATTTGCGCCCCTACTAGAGAAAGCCCTACTCCATTTCGTGCCAAACTGACTTCTTCCAGGATTATTTGAGAAGAGAAGAATCCATAATAACTTGCTAGACCACTAACTCCTGCAGCAAGTCCGGCTATTATCACGCGTCGTAGGACTATTTGAACCGGTGCGAATATCGACAGGCCTTTACCTGTAAGCCGAGGACTTGTGGGAGTAGGAGGGTCAACAACTTGCTCAATTGGAAAGGTGGGATCGCCGATGGTGAGATCCTGAATATGGATCTGTAAAGTGATAGCAGTTCCGGGCAAAAAGTCGATGATAGGGCTGTTAGGATCACTATATTGGATTTGCACACGCTCTTGCCCTGCGCCCACCAGGCGCAAGCTCTTGGTAACTATAAGGTTCTCTTTGTATATACCTGGTCCGATCAGCACCGTGCCCCCTTCAGCAACGGCGTCGACAGCTGCTTGGATGGTTGGATAGTCTTGCGGTACTCGCGCTACATATCTCTCTTGAAAAGGAATTAAGCTGGCCTTAAGCACTGGCGCTTCTATAAAGGGAGCCTTCGATGACATGGAGTGAGCTACTACCCTCGCAACTCCGAGCATCAAGATAATAACTAGAATCGTTATATATCTTCCCGTAAGCCGCATCGTAATGCCTCCTCTAGGCTCGCGTCATTGTAGCTTAGGATCAGCTCGTCTGCTAATTCGTGTTATGGTGTCCATTCCACAGGTTCATCATCATCGGGTGGAGGTGGAAGTGCTTGATCTAGCTTCCTCACCCACTCTTTTGCTCCACAGCCGGCTCTCTTACCAGCCATCCTACAAGCCTCGCGTCTCCTTTGGCTGTCGGTCATCTGATTACAGCCTTGCCCGAAGCAGGCAAACCATAACTGGCCAGTGCTGTCAGTCCAGATTATGAAGATTGCTGCATTAGCTGGATCGCCATTTTCGATTAGGGCGTTCTGAATCTGATCAAAGATACCTTGTAAGCCACCATCACCTGTACCGGTCGTTGGGTCTACGATGACTAAGCCGACGATCCCAAAATCTGCGCTGTATTCTTGGAGGAGATTCGAGAAATTATTCATGATCGCGTTAATCTCCCCTGCAATACGGTTTTCTATTGTCCCAAGCATCTCTGTAGTGCAACGCCCTCCTGAACATCCGTAGAAATTGATCATCGAAAGCGTGTTTCTAACCCCCTCACCTATCTCCAAGCCCCTCTTGTAAAGCATTAGATCGATCTGATACCTTTGGCCGTCTCTCCCTGTAATCTCTCTGCGAATATTTACTAAATCCCAGTCGTAGGTTGTAATCGAAATTGCTGACACCTTTATTAAAGCTAAGGCTTCCCGACGTATGCGATCAGCCTCATCTTGCTGAAATGTAAATCCACCACCATTGATCAAATCAGTCACTACCAATGCCCACAGTTTCGCTAGCAGCTGTGACATCAACGCTGGGTTTTCACCTGTTCGTGATGCCAAGTGACTCACAATCACTCTTATATGTTCTAGGAACTCCTCTCTAGTTTGCCCATGCCTTTGTGGGTTTATAAACCATGAAGCTTGCTCAATCCAAAAACGAAACTCGGTTGCTAATTTCTCAGCTGCCAGCTCGTCAAAGAAAGAGAGCAGTATACCTAACAGGTAATCAAGACCTGGTATTAAAGAAAGATATTGAATAATATTGCTGAGCGATCCAGCTTGTATTGCCGCTAGAAATATTTGTTTTGCTTTATGAAATATCTCATCACGTGGAACTGCTTGCTCTGATATGAACTGAAAAGCTTCTGACAAGGAGTTTGCGTCGGTCACGGCAAGCTTATGTACAAGGTCGTAGATATCTGTTTTCACTTGTATAGCGCTTCTACCGGTGATTAGTTGCAGTGCTTGGACGACTCTATCGAATCCTAGTGTCAGCAGCCGCTCGTATTCTTGCTCGAACTGTCCGGCTCGTTCGGCCAGCACCAGCGTCCACAGCCACTCTTCTATTTGCTGCTCACCAATTTCGTTTAAGATTTCCAGAGCTTGGGCAACCTCTGGTGGTAGCTCTCCATCCTGCGGGGAAGCCAGTTGATTAAACATGCTCATAAACCCATTGACATCATCTGTGCTCAGGCTAGGGAAACCAGCTAGAGCAAGTCCCCGATCAGCATCTCGCACGTAGAGGGCTCCATAGTTGCCCTGCTGAACCGAGGCATTATAAGCAGCTACGGCTTGTTGCAGGTACTCTTCACGGGTCATAGCCCTGCCTACCACAGGGACTTCTACAGAGGTCGTGCCAGCACTCAAACGAATACTTCCTGAAAAGACCCCCGAACTCATCGGAGTAAAGTGCATCGTCACATCCTGGCTCTGGCTAGATGCCAAGGTGAAGGAATTGGGAGACTCAAGAGAATAAGGCCCGCTTACGCTCACGGTCAAGGCGACCGTGGTTACACCCTGATTCCTTACCGTGAGCTTGCGCGTGCGCGAACTGCCAAGAAAGACGAGGCCGAAACTCAGCTCTGGAGGGTCGATCTCGATCTTATGGGCTGTGCCCACCAGGGGAGGAGAACTCACGCTCCCCTGCCCACCGTTTATGCCCACTTGCACGTTCCCCCTGAAACTCCCAGACTCGTTGGGGTCGAATCGCACCGTCACCTGCCCACTCTGCCCTGGAGAGAGCGTTGGCAGCACGCTCACTATGCTGTACGGCGCACTCGTGCTCAGCGTCAATGTCACAGAGACTGTCCCCTCGTTCTTCACCGTCAGCTGCTTCTCGATCGGCAACCCCACCTTCTCCGTCCCTAGCTCACACGTCCCC
>FWWM01003244.1_pt1 | contig 41130 bp, 38 predicted proteins | sample 2228351 | NCBI WGS metagenome assembly FWWM01 (sample SAMEA103939774, study PRJEB20133) | metagenome
TTGCATCAGCCTGGCAAGCTCACCGGCGTCCTGCAGATTTTCAGCATAGTTTTTGTCGGCCATGGAGCGCATCCAGCCCAAATCGGCACCTGCGCTAAAGTTTTTGCCGCTGGAGCGCAGCAATAACACCCGGACTTGTGGGTTTGCTGCAAACAAATCCAGCGCCTGAATAAGCTCCTGGATCATGTTATCGTCAAAAGCGTTATGCACTTCAGGACGGTTCAGAACCAGCTGCGCCACGCCACGCGCGTCGATGGCAGTGCTGATGTAATTAAAATTCTGGTTTTGCATCATCAGCTCCCGTTACATGCGGAACACGCCAAAGCGTGTCTCTTCAATAGGCGCGTTCAGTGAAGCGGCTAAAGCCAGGCCAACTACCATCCGGGTTTGCGCAGGGTCAATAATGCCATCGTCCCATAAGCGGCCAGAGGCGTAATAAGGGTGACCCTGCTGTTCGTACTGCTCGATAATAGGTTTTTTAAGTGCAGCTTCAGCCTCCGCCGATAAAGTTTCGCCTTTGCGGGCTAAACCATCTTTGGTCACCTGCGCCATCACGCCCGCAGCCTGTTCACCACCCATCACTGAAATACGGGCGTTTGGCCACATCCACATCATGGTTGGGTCATAAGCACGGCCACACATACCATAGTTACCGGCACCATAAGAGCCGCCAATTAACACGGTAAATTTTGGTACCTTGGCGCAGGAAACGGCCGTCACCATTTTGGCACCGTGTTTGGCAATACCTTCGGCTTCGTATTTTTGACCAACCATAAAACCTGTGATGTTTTGCAGGAACAGCAGCGGAATTTTGCGCTGGCAACAGAGCTCGATAAAATGCGCGCCTTTTTGCGCGGACTCGGAAAATAAAATGCCGTTATTGGCCACAATGCCCACCGGATTGCCAAAAATACGGGCAAAACCACAGACCAGCGTGGGGCCATACAGTTGTTTAAATTCATCAAAATCAGAACCATCGACAATGCGGGCGATGACTTCACGTACATCAAATGGTTTTTTCAAATCGGTGCCCACAATGCCGTATAACTCTTTGGCATCAAACAGCGGTTCCTGAGAAGGTTTGACATCCCGAAGCTGCGGTGCAGCGCGGTTTAGGCGGGCAATGCTGTTACGCGCCAGCTGCAGTGCATGTTCATCGTTTTGTGCGTAGTGGTCGGCCACACCTGAGATACGGCAATGTACATCAGCACCGCCTAAATCTTCAGCTGAGACTTCTTCGCCGGTGGCGGCTTTGACCAGTGGCGGACCGGCCAGGAATATAGTGCCTTGTTCTTTGACGATAATAGATTCATCCGCCATGGCAGGCACATAAGCGCCACCTGCAGTACAAAGGCCCATTACCACGGCAATTTGCGGAATACCTTTGGCCGACATATTGGCCTGATTAAAGAAAATCCGTCCAAAATGCAGTTTGTCCGGGAATACATCGTCCTGACGAGGCAGGTTGGCACCACCGGAATCGACCAGGTAAATACAAGGCAGCTGACAACGTTCGGCAATTTCCTGGGCGCGTAAATGTTTTTTCACCGTCAGTGGATAATAAGTGCCGCCTTTGACTGTCGCGTCGTTCGCCACAATCATACATTCAACACCACTGACCCGGCCTATACCGGCGACCACACCAGCTGCTGGCACATAGTCGTCATAACACTGCCATGCGGCAAACTGGCCAATTTCTAAAAAGGGTGAGCCAGGGTCCAGCAGCTTTTGAATACGGTCACGCACAAACAACTTACCGCGGCTGGTATGACGGGCAATCAGGGCTTCACCGCCACCGAGTTTAATTTGCTGCACTTTGCTGTTGAGATCGTCCACCAGAGCTTGCATCGCTTCTGCGTTTTGCAAAAACTCTGCACTTCTTGGGTTAATTTTGCTGCTTAATCTGGTCACTGAAGTCACCTTTAGAAATTATTGGAAGTCGCGCTGTGTCTGTCACTGCGCTTTTTGCTCTTACCGCGACGAAAGCAGGGGCGCAGCCCCGGAGTCGGATTAAAAACTTATTGATCAGGGCAGATGATGTTGGGGATGTCGGCTACAAAAAAGCCGACCGTTGAGCAGCATGGATGCTGCGAAACGAGCCCCCCAGGGATGGGTTGATGGGCGTGTCGGCGTTTTGTAGGTGGCAATCCCCTTCACAAAGATTGCCGTGCAATTAATTCGACTCGTTAAACAGTTCCCGGCCTATCAGCATACGACGGATCTCCGAGGTACCGGCGCCAATTTCATAGAGCTTAGCGTCACGTAATAAACGGCCTGTCGGGTATTCGTTGATATAACCGTTACCACCGAGCAGCTGAATGGCATCCAGCGCCATTTTGGTGGCGAGCTCTGCGGTGTACAAAATTACCGCTGCGGCGTCTTTACGGGTGGTTTCACCGCGGTCACAAGCTTTGGCAACTGTGTAAGCGTAAGCTTTGGCGGCATTCATCTGAGTGTACATATCGGCAATTTTGCCCTGCACCAGCTGGAACTCACCGATAGCCTGACCAAATTGTTTGCGGTCATGAATATAAGGCACAACGATGTCCATACAAGCTTGCATAATGCCAAGCGGACCACCTGATAACACCAGACGTTCGTAATCCAGACCCGACATCAATACCCGAACGCCTGAACCTACAGAACCCAGCACGTTTTCTTCCGGTACTTCACAGTCTTCAAACACCAGCTCACAGGTGTTAGAACCGCGCATGCCGAGTTTGTCGAGTTTTTGCGCCTGAGAAAAACCTTTAAAACCACGTTCGACGATAAAAGCGGTAATGCCTTTTGAGCCTGCGTTCACGTCGGTTTTGGCATAAATCACATAAGTGTCGGCATCCGGGCCATTGGTGATCCACATTTTGTTGCCGTTTAAAATGTATTTATCACCGCGTTTTTCTGCACGCAGTTTCATCGAAACCACATCAGAGCCGGCGTTAGGCTCAGACATCGCCAAAGCACCAATATGCTCGCCAGAGCACAGCTTTGGCAGATATTTCATTTTTTGCGCTTCGTTGCCGTTTTTGAAAATCTGGTTTACACACAGATTCGAGTGAGCGCCATAAGACAAACCAACAGAAGCGGAGGCACGGCTGATTTCTTCCATCGCCACAATGTGGGCTAAATAACCTAAACCAGAACCACCGTATTTTTCGTCAACTGTCACGCCAAGCAAACCTAAGTCGCCAAACTTACGCCATAAGTCGTTTGGAAAAGCGTTGTCATGATCAATTTGGGCGGCACGTGGGGCAATTTCTTCGCGGGCAAAGGCGTTGACCTGTTCGCGGATCATATCGACCATTTCACCCAGGTCGAAGTTAAGCGATTTATAACTGCTAATCATGAAAGTTCCCCGTTTGCGGATTGGTTATTGATTTTGGCTTCTGTGGCTTTGGCATCAGTCAGAGTCTCGCGGCAGCGTTTTTCCACTGTAACCAGTTCCATCAGCACCACTTTAATGTCGTCCATTTGCTGATGTAGTTCGGCTTTTTTCTGCTCTATCAGTTTCAGCATAATGGTCAGTTGGGTGACGCTGGACTTGTCAGCGTCATAAAGTTCAAACAGCTGGCCTGTTTCCGACAAGCTAAAACCCAAACGTTTACCTCGTAAAATCAGTTTCAGCCTGACCCTGTCTCTTTTACTGTAAATACGGGTCTGCCCCTGACGCAAAGGTGTGATAAGACCCTGATCTTCGTAAAAACGAATACTGCGGGTGGTGATATCAAACTCTTTGGCAAGTTCGCTGATGCTATAGGTTTTATCGTCTTTTTCTGTCATTTCGGCCACCGTAAAAATCGCCGGTAACTATAAGTGAAGTTTACGTAAAGGTAAAGCTGAAGGGTTGTTGTTGTATTCGGGTGGGAAAAAGTTGAGGCAGCTGTGTATAACCGCCGCCGAGCTGATTATCTGATTAATTAGCTATATTATTCAGTATTTTGTATTGTTTTGTTTCAGCTGTGTCGGCTTTACCTCGCTATTTTCCGTCGTTTATTTTGTGATTACAGCCATGACTTTAATGAGGGCGCATTTGGCAGATGTAAATTTTAACTGCCAAAAACTGGTCGGAATTTGGGACTATTTAGCGCAGTAAAATAGCGGCGTAACACCAAAGTCTTGGTTGGTTGACGTTGGCGTAAACGTAAATTTGGTGTAGGCTCATGCACAGTTGCAAACAGCAGGGTTGAACCCCAACAAATTTCGGAGAGCAGAATTCATGGCGCAGCAGAATCAAGTGGTGATAGTGGCGGCAAAACGCACAGCAATGGGCGGTTTTATTGGTGGTTTGGCGGATGTAAGTGCCACCGATCTTGGCGCAACTGCTATCAGTGCAGCTTTGGCTCAATCCGGTGTAAATGCAGATAAAGTCAGTGAAGTGATTATGGGCTGTGTGTTACCAGCGGGACTCGGTCAGGCGCCAGCGCGTCAGGCAGTGTTAAAAGCCGGTCTGCCGTTATCAGCAGGTGCCACCACTATTAATAAAGTCTGTGGTTCAGGTTTAAAAGCTGTGATGCTGGCTTCTGACTTATTAAAAGCCGGCAGCGCCGATGTGGTGGTGGCCGGTGGTATGGAGTCAATGTCAAATGCGCCTTATTTGCTGCCAAAAGCGCGTTCTGGGATGCGGATGGGCCATGGTGAAGTCAAAGATCACATGATGCTGGACGGTCTGGAGAACGCCTACGACGGTAAAGCCATGGGTTGTTTTGCCCAGCAGACTGCTCATGAACAGGATTTTAGCCGTGAAGCGATGGACGCTTTTGCGGTGCAGTCGCTGACCCGCGCCCAAAAAGCCATTGCTGATGGTGCTTTTGTCGCTGAAATTGCCCCTGTGACTATTCAAAGCCGTAAAGGTGAAGTGGTATTTGCCACTGACGAGCAACCTGGCAATGCCAAAGTCGATAAAATTCCTACGCTGCGTCCGGCTTTTGCCAAAGACGGTACTATCACAGCTGCCAACTCAAGCTCTATTTCTGACGGCGCTGCGGCGCTGGTGCTGATGCGTGAAGCTGATGCACAAGCGCAAGGCGTCAAGCCGCTGGCTCGTGTGGTGGGTCATGCTACCCATTCAATGGAACCTGCGTTGTTTACCGTCGCACCTGTTGGCGCCATGACAAAATTGCTCAGCAACTTAGGCTGGGACAAAAACGACGTGGACCTGTGGGAAATTAACGAAGCTTTTGCCATGGTCACTATGCTGGCCATCAAAGAAATGGGCCTGGACAGCAACAAAGTGAACGTCAATGGCGGCGCTTGTGCTTTAGGTCATCCTATTGGTGCCTCTGGTGCCCGAATTCTGGTGACATTAATTCACGCGTTAAAGGCCCGTGGCCTGAAACGTGGTATCGCCTCTTTATGTATTGGTGGTGGCGAAGCTGTGGCTTTAGCGGTTGAAGTTGTTTAACTGTTGATCACAACAGGGTTTAGAAAAAGGCCGTTTTGGCAGCCTGGTCGCAAAGCCAAAACACAAAGCCAACAAACTAAACCAAAACTATTAAGCCAAAAACGAAGTCTAAAAAATACAAGCAGTGGCAACTACCACGCAACAAATCCAAAGCCCGGTGCGAACAGCCCCGGGTTTTTCTGAAAATCCGGGGCAGCGCTCAGAAGGTGGCTGCTTCCAAACGGGGAAAAAGTTATGACCACTCAGGTTCAGCTGTTTATCAACGGCGAGTTTGTGCACTCAAAAAGTGAAAAATTCATCCCGGTGACTAATCCTGCCACGCAGGAAGTGATCGCTCAGGTGCCTTGTGCCACCATGGACGAAATGGAACATGCCATCAGTTCTGCCAAAGAAGCCTTTTTAAGCTGGAAAGAAACGCCGGTATCAGAACGCGCCCGCTTAATGATGCGTTTTGCAGCACTGTTAAAAGAACATCAGGCTGATATCGCCGATATTATTTGCCGTGAACTTGGCAAAACAGTGGAAGATGCTAAAGGGGACGTCTGGCGTGGTATTGAAGTGGTAGAACAAGCCGCCAATATTCCGTCCCTGATGATGGGCGAAACTGTAGAAAACGTGGCGCGCAGCATTGACACTTATAGCTACATTCAGCCATTGGGCGTTTGTGCCGGTATTACGCCGTTTAACTTCCCGGCCATGATCCCGTTGTGGATGTTCCCGATGGCCATTGCCTGTGGCAATACCTTTGTATTAAAGCCTTCAGAACAAGACCCAATGACGGTGAACCGTATTGCCGAGTTGTTTGCCGAAGCCGGCGCGCCAAAAGGTGTGTTACAGGTGGTACATGGTGCTAAAGAGCAGGTTGACGTCTTATTGCATCATAAAGACATTAAAGCTATTTCATTTGTAGGTTCGGTGAACGTTGGCCAGTATATCTACAAAACCGGTACTGATAACTTAAAGCGGGTGCAGGCTTTTGCCGGTGCGAAAAACCATATGGTGATTATGCCTGATGCCAATAAAAATCAGGTGGTAAACGCCTTGGTTGGTGCCTCAGTGGGTGCTGCCGGTCAGCGTTGTATGGCGATTTCTGTGGCTGTGTTTGTCGGTGCAGCTGCTGAGTGGATCCCGGAAGTGGCCGCAGCCATTGCAAAAGTACGACCTGGTGTTTATACCGATCCAAACGCTGCTTATGGCCCGCAAATCAGTCAGCAAGCGCGCGCCCGGGTGTTGTCTTTGATTGAACAAGGCAAAAAAGAAGGTGCGACTTGTCTGGTCGACGGCTCCACTATTGAGGTTGAAGGTTATCCAAATGGTAACTGGGTAGGACCGACAGTGTTCTCCAACGTCACCACCGATATGGCCATTTATAAAGAAGAAATTTTTGGTCCTGTGCTCAATACCATGACAGTGAATTCACTGGATGAAGCCATTGCTTTGGTAAACGCCAGCCCATACGGCAATGGCACCGCGATTTTTACCGCCAGTGGCCATGCCGCCCGTAAATATCAACATGAAATTGAAGTTGGTCAGGTGGGCATTAATATTCCAATTCCGGTACCACTGCCGTTTTTCTCATTCACCGGCTGGAAAGGCTCGTTCTACGGTGATCAACATGCTTACGGTAAGCAGGCTGTGCGTTTTTACACTGAAACCAAAACCATTACCGCCCGTTGGTTTGAAGACGATATGGCCGCAACAGGCCCCAATATGTCGATTAACCTGCGTTAATGTGGCACTGGATGTCAGAGCCGTGTGACCGGCTCTGACACGCGGACCCGCCGGGCTATCCATGCGCGGCTTTTAATTATCCGCTTTACCAGAACCAATAATATGGCTGCACGAGATCATCGATAGTCATCTCTTATCAGTACAAAAAAGGTAATCCAATGAATTTCAATTTAACCGAAGATCAACAGGCTTTTGCCGAAACGGCTCGTCAGTTTGCGGAAACTGAACTGGCGCCTTTTGCCGCTGAATGGGACAGAACCCATCATTTTCCAAAAGAAGTATTACAAAAAGCCGGTGAGTTGGGCTTTTGTTCGTTATATACCCCGGAAGATGCCGGTGGTTTAGGTTTGTCGCGCCTTGATTCTTCGATTATTTTTGAGCAGCTGGCCATGGGCTGTACAGCTACCACGGCCATGTTAACTATTCACAACATGGCGACCTGGATGATTGCCAGCTGGGGCACAGAACAGGCTAAAAACGAGTGGTGCCCAGGTCTGGTGACGGGTGAGAAGCTGGCTTCTTATTGTTTAACAGAACCAGGTTCAGGCTCTGATGCTGCTTCACTTCGCACCAGCGCGAAAAGAGACGGCGATTTTTATGTGCTGAACGGCTCAAAAATGTTTATCTCGGGAGCTGGCTCTACTGAAGTTCTAGTGGTGATGGCCCGTACCGGTGAAGCAGGTCCAAAAGGTATTTCAGCTTTTGTGGTACCGGCTGATGCTGCTGGCGTGATATACGGCAAAGCAGAAGAGAAAATGGGCTGGAATGCGCAGCCAACCCGTTTAGTGACTTTTGACAATGTGCGTATTCCGGCGCATTACCTGCTGGGCGATGAAGGTGAAGGTTTTACTTTTGCCATGAAAGGTTTAGATGGCGGCCGTATTAATATTGCTACCTGTTCTATTGGTACTGCGCAGCAGGCGCTGAATACCGCCCGCAACTATATGCTGGAGCGTGAGCAGTTTGGTAAACCACTGGCGGCTTTTCAGGCATTACAGTTTAAACTGGCTGACATGGCAACTGAACTGGTTGCGGCCAGACAGTTGGTACGCTTAGCTGCATTTAAGCTCGACACTGATGACGCTGAAAAAACTGCTTATTGCGCCATGGCAAAACGTTTTGCCACTGATATCGGTTTTCAGGTGTGCGACCAGGCACTGCAAATTCACGGTGGTTATGGATATATCAAAGAATATCCGCTGGAGCGGCATTTCCGCGATGTAAGGGTGCACCAGATTTTAGAAGGCACCAATGAAATTATGCGTTTAATCATTGGCCGTCGTTTACTCGACACTGCAGCCAACGATATTTTATAAGCGTTTGTTGTCAGAAGACGCAGCTTATGCGCAAACACACTGAAATAAAGGCAGCAGCGGCTAAGGCTGCTGTCAAAGGCACAGAAGAATAAAAAGGATAAAACATGTCACAACTGAAGCTGGAAAAACGTGGCCACACGGCTCTTATCACCATCAGCAATCCTCCTGCCAATACCTGGACCCGCGAAACTTTGACACAGCTACGTGATGCGGTCAGGTCGCTTGAGCAGGATAAAAATATTTATGCGCTGGTGATCACAGGTGAAGGTCAGAAGTTTTTCTCAGCGGGTGCCGATTTAAATCTGTTTGCTTCAGGTGATAAAGCGGTCGCCAGTGAGATGTCGCGTATTTTTGGTGAAGCATTTGAAACCTTATCGGCCTTTCGTGGTGTGTCTATTGCTGCCATTAATGGTTATGCCATGGGCGGTGGCTTAGAAGTGGCGCTGGCTTGTGATTTACGTATTGCCGAAGAGCAGGCGCAAATGGCACTGCCTGAAGCCAAAGTAGGGTTATTGCCATGTGCCGGTGGCACCCAAAATCTGGCCTGGCTGGTGGGTGAAGGTTGGGCAAAACGCATGATTTTATGTGGTGAGCGCATCGGCGCTGCCAAAGCTTTACAAATTGGTCTGGTCGAAGAAGTAGTTGCCACCGGCTTGTCGCTGGAAACTGCTTTGTTGCTGGCCGATAAAGTTGCAGAACAAAGCCCGCCAGCTGTGACTGCCTGTAAAAAACTCATACAGCAAGGCCGCACTGGCAGCATCAATGCAGCCTTACCACTTGAACGTGAGTTATTTGTTGGTTTGTTTGATACCAAAGATCAGGTCGAAGGAGTGTCGGCATTTTTACAAAAGCGTAAAGCAAACTGGGTGAACGGCTGATGACAGAGATAACAACGACTGCAGATGCAGTAGTGCTGTTTAGCACTATTGCTGCCGACAACGGCAAGCTGATTGGCGTGGCGACGCTCAACAGTGAAAAATCACTGAATGCGCTGAGTTTACCAATGGTAGAAATGTTGCTGCCACAAATGCAGGCCTGGAAAGAGGATAACAATATCGCCATGGTCCTGCTGCAGGGCGCAGGCGATAAAGCCTTTTGCGCCGGTGGTGATATCCGTGATTTGTACCACAGCATGAAAAATGAACCCGGCAGCTATCAGCACTATGTGCAGGATTTTTTCACCAAAGAATACAGTCTGGATTATTTAATTCATACCTTTGATAAACCTGTGCTGGTGTGGGGCAATGGCATAGTGATGGGTGGTGGCCTTGGTTTAATGGCCGGCGCATCCCACCGTATTGTGACCGTCACCTCCCGTATAGCCATGCCGGAAATGGCGATTGGTTTATACCCTGATGTAGGCGGCAGCTGGTTTTTAAACCGCATGCCCAAAGGTTGTGGCTTATTTTTAGGTTTAACCGGCGCTTCTATTAATGCAGCCGACGCTAAACTCATTGATTTAGCAGACCATTTTATTCCGCATGAACAAAAAACTCAGGTGATTGAGCAGCTGAAAACTATTCGCTGGGGCAATACAGTGGCGCTGAATCATCAGAAATTATCCGACGTGCTGCACAATATTGAAGAGTTGTACCGCAATCAGCAGCCGGCCAGTCAAATCCGGTTACATCAGGCAGCCATTGCAGAGCTGGATGGCCAGCCGGATTTAGCCAGTGCCATGCAAGCCATTCTGGAAATCAAAGGTGAAGACAGCTGGCTGGCCAAAGCCAAAGCGTCATTACAGTACGGCAGCCCCATCACAGCCCATATTGTCTACCGTTTATTGCAGCTGGGTCAGTCAAAAATTCTGGCGGACAGTTTCCGGCTGGAACTTGGTTTAAGTGTGCAATGTGGCAAATTGGGTGAATTCACAGAAGGGGTGCGGGCCCTGTTGATTGATAAAGACCAAAAACCGCAGTGGTTATATCCGGATGTTGCAGCAGTGCCACAGGCTGTGATTGATGAGTTATTCCGATCACCCTGGCCGGACAATGAACATCCGCTGCGTGAGCTTGGAAAAGTAAATTAAAGATAAATCTCAGTAATTAAGGTTGTTTTATATCGCCTTGTAGCAATACCGGGTTGTTAAAATTTTTAGTTACAGAACTTAATCACCACACTGTCAATGATGGCGGCCTTGAGCAAGGCATCAGGATTTTGTGGTGTTATTGCCAAAACCAGACAATACCGGTTTGCAGAAGCTGCTAAAGCAGTCCGCCGGTTCAGAGAAAACGGGGAAATATCATGGCGTTAGTTGCTTTTATTGGTTTAGGAAATATGGGTGGCCCAATGGCCATCAATTTACTTAAAGCCGGCCACCAGGTACAGGCTTTTGATTTATCAAAAGACGCGCTGGCGCAGGTACAGGCGCAAGGTGCTGTGGTGGCCGCTTCTGCTGTGGACGCCGTCAAAGGCGCTGAATTTATTATTTCCATGCTGCCGGCCGGTAAACATGTGGCCGGTTTATATCTGGGCGAGCAGGGTGTTGCTGCTCATCTTGAGAAAAATGCACTGGTGCTGGATTGCTCCACCATAGATGCCGCAACGGCGCGCAGTGTAGGTGCTGGTCTTGCAGCACAAGGCATTGCTTTTATCGACGCACCTGTTTCCGGTGGCGTGGGTGGTGCCAAGGCCGGTACTCTGACTTTTATTGTAGGTGGCTCGGCGCAGAATTTTGAACGTGCCAAAACAGTGCTGGAAGCCATGGGCAAAAACCTGTTCCACGCCGGTGATGTTGGCGCAGGTCAGGTAGCCAAAATCTGTAACAACATGCTGCTGTCCATTTTAATGGCTGGCACCAGTGAAGCTTTGCAGCTGGGTATTGATAATGGGTTAGATCCAAAAGTGTTATCCGACATTATGCTCAAAAGCTCGGGCCGCAACTGGACATTAGAGCTGTATAACCCTTGCCCTGATGTGCAGCCCAATGTGCCATCCAGCAATAACTATCAGGGTGGTTTTATGGTGGATCTAATGGCAAAAGATTTAGGTCTGGCCGCCGAATGTGCCCAGCTTAGTCAGTCGGCGACGCCTATGGGCTCCCTGGCGCGCAATTTATATGTGACCCATCAGCGTCAGGGCAATGGCAAACTGGATTTTTCCAGTATTTTCCGCCTCTTTGGCAAAAAATAAAGCAGGCTCTTCGAAGCATAAATTTTGACGGCAAGGCTTTGTATCGCAAAGCGTTTTAAGAAAGGTTAGTTATGAATTTACAAGGTAAAACCATAGTGATCACAGGCGGCGCTCAGGGCCTTGGCCTGGAGATGGCTAAAATGTGTGCCGCGCAGGGCGCTAATCTTGCGCTGATCGATATGAATGAGCAGCAATTGCAAACGGCAAAAGCAGAACTGGGCTCTGCGGTCACAGTGCGCACTTATCTGGCAAACGTTGCCAGTGAATCTGAAGTGGAAGCCACTTTTACTGCTATTGATACAGATTTTGACGGTATCGATGGCCTGATCAACAACGCCGGTATTTTGCGTGACGGTTTGTTGCTGAAATTTAAAGACGGTGAGCTGCAAAGCAAAATGTCATTACAGCAATTTCAGTCAGTGATTGACGTGAACCTGACCGGCGTGTTTTTGTGTGGCCGTGAAGCTGCGGCCAGTATGGTCAAACGGGGCCGCAAAGGTGTGATTATTAATATGTCCAGTGTGGCGCGTGCCGGCAATATGGGCCAGACCAACTACGCAGCGTCTAAAGCCGGTGTGGTTGCGATGACAGTGACCTGGGCGCGCGAGCTTGGCCGTTATGGTATTCGCGTTGGTGCTATTGCCCCTGGTGTTATTCGTACTGCCATGACTGATGCCATGAAACCGGAAGCACGTGACCGTCTGGAAAAAATGAAGCCGGTGGGCAGGTTAGGTGAAGCCAGCGAAATCGCGCACACCGCCCGTTATATTTTCGAAAATGATTTTTTCACCGGCCGTGTGGTGGAAATTGACGGTGGTATTTCGATGTAATGTCGGGCTTTTGGCGCCTTGTGCTAAAACCTTAGCGGTCGCAGCTGATTTTACCGACAGATAAAAAAAGCCCGCATCTCAGCGGGCTTTTTTAGCTCTGCACAAACACAATATTAATCAATCAAACCATATTGTTGTTTCAGCACTTCGATAATTTCTGCTTTTGGATTGGCGGATAATTGAATAGCTTTGCCAATCACTTTTTCGGCGATGCCTAAATAAGTGCGGGAAATATCCATCATCACAGCTGTTGGCAATTTGTTATCGCGCGCCAAAGCTTCACGCTCCGGCATCCGGTCTTTATTTAGCAGAATATCCGGATCCGGGAAGTTGTTTAATAACCACTGGCGGAAACCTTCTTTGGACTGCTCCACAATCTGACCTTCACGCCAGGCAGCGCCGTCCCAAATCCGTGAGCTGTCCGGTGTGCCCACTTCATCCATATAAATCAGCTTGCTGGCGCCATCAGCGCCTTTGACATAACCAAACTCAAATTTGGTATCGACAAACATCTGATCCAGCGCTGCTAAAGCGTCACTGATCACAGCAAAACCTTGTTTTAAGAGTTTTTCGTACAGGTCGATGTCTGATGTTTGTTCAAAACCAAAAGCCTGATAATGACGTTCGATATCAGCGCGGGAAATATTGACGTCATCCGCTTCCGGCACGCCGGCAAGACCGGTCAGGATACCTTTGGTTGATGGTGTAATCAGAATTTCCGGCAGTTTTTGATCTTTTTTCAGGCCTTCAGGTAAAGTGATACCACAAAACTCACGTTCACCTTTGCTATAAGCACGCCACATAGAGCCTGTGATGTACTGACGGGCAATAGCTTCAATTTTTACCGGCCGCGCTTTTTGCACTATCCACACCAGCGGGTGCGGAATATCCAGAATATGACTGTCGGCCAAGCCATGTTGTTTAAACAACGAGAACCAGTGATTGGAAATAGCATTGAGCGCCGCGCCTTTTCCAGGCACGCCATTTAGGCCGTTCTCACCTTGCCAGATGCAGTCAAAAGCAGAAATACGGTCGCTGATCACCATAATGGCCAGCGGGGTGTCGGCGGCAACCGGATAGTTTTTCTCTTTGATAAGGCGTGCGCTGTCCGCTTCGGTCAGCCAGTACACACTGCGGACTTTGCCGGAGTGCACAGGTAAATGGGTACGAATTGGCAGATCGTCGTTCACCGCCAGAACCTGGGTTGCAAGAGTCATAATCACATCTTCTGTTGCTGAATAAAGGCGGGGCTCAGTCTAACAGAAAGCAGGCCACAACAGAATCTGGCGGTAGAGATAAAATGGCTCTGGTATCATGGGCCTTTTTTGTATTCAAAATAAGGATTTATTCTGTGATGGCTGAGCTTCTTGCACCGGCGTCTTGCCCTTTGTGTCTGGGGGGGGACAACAGATTTTATCACCAGGATAAAGTGCGTTGTTATTGGCATTGTGCACACTGTGCGCTGGTATTTGCCGATCCCGGCAGTCATTTAGCTGCCGATGCCGAATTGGCCATTTACCGTCAGCATGAAAATAATCCGCAGGATAGTCGTTACCGCGCTTTTTTAAATAAACTGGCAGCGCCTTTATCACAGCGTCTTGGCACTACAGGATTAACAGGGCTGGATTTTGGTTGTGGCCCTGGGCCTACCTTGTCTTTGATGCTGCAAGAAGCTGGGCAGCAGATGGCAGTGTTTGACCCTTATTTTGCCAATGAGCCCGAGGTACTGCAGCAGCAATACGATTTTATTTGTTGTACCGAAGCAATAGAGCATTTTTATCAACCGGCCAAAGAATGGGCTTTGTGGCTGACTTTACTCAAAGCAGGCGGCTGGCTTGGTCTGATGACCAAATTGGCGCCGACTCAGGATGAATTTGCCCGCTGGCATTATAAAAATGACCCGACTCATGTGTGTTTTTTTAGCCGCGAGACATTTTTATTTTTGGCTGAGCGTGATGGATTTACTGTTGAATTTATTGGCAACGACGTGATTTTACTTCATAAAAAAGCTTTAAGTTAAGGAGTCTGGTCAAATGGATTTGTTACAACCTCAGCTGCTGATTTGGTTGTTGTTGGCTGTTGCCATAGTGCTGGTATTTGTAACGAATACTGACAGCAAGCCCCTGGCATCAGATAGAGGGCCTTTGCAACAACCAAAGCCAGACCAAGCGCAGCAGTACCAGACACAACAAGCTTTTTATCGCCGCTGGCTTGACGCTTTTTTTAACCAGCAGAAAGTACGTCAGCTGGCCTGGTTTAGTTTTGCGGCGGCGCTAGTGATGGCATTGTTATTACAACGGCTGGCGCCTGCGAGTTTTGTTGCGCTGCTGTTTGTTTTTATGCTGGTATTTTGGCTTAACAAGGGCAAGCAGCGCTGGCAGCAGGTGGTGCGCCATAGCCTGGTGATAGTGTTGTCGCTTTTGCTGAGCCTGCATCTGCTGCCTGGTTTTGAAAACTGGTTGCAGTTTGATCAAATTCAACTCAGTGAACAAAGCCGGCCTTTTTCCTTGTATCTGAATCTGGATAAACCTATTGCATTTTTTCTGTTGTTATTGCTGCTGCCTGATTTAACCGGGCGTTATCAATTGAACTTCAGGGCAAGCGTACAACTCTTATCAATAAGTCTGCTGGCGATTGTTGTGCTGTCGCTGCTGGCGGTCGCTTTGGGTTTTGTCGCGCTGGAATGGAAGCTGCCAGATTGGTGGTGGTTGTTTGCGCTGAACAACCTGCTGTTTACTTCTGTGGTTGAAGAAGCGTTTTTCCGGGGTTATCTGCAGCGTCTTTGCGGCGAAAAAACCGGCCCTGTGGTTGCCATCTTATTGGTGGCATTGTTATTTGGACTGGCACATCTGGCAGGTGGTGTATGGTACGCAATGTTGGCGGGGCTGGCAGGGGTCTTTTACGGTTACCTGTATTGGCGAAGTGGCAGCCTTGCCGTGGCAGTTGCCGGACATTTTGCGGTGAATCTGGTGCATTTTCTGGCGTTAACTTATCCGGCGCTGCGCTAAAAATGAAACGGCAAATACCGACAAATAAGCGCAAAGTGGTTGTTGCACTTGCCTTTTTTTTCGCAGGCAGGCCATACTGCCAGTACAAAAATTACACTTCGACAGCCAAGGAGCCATAATGCCACTCGCGCTGAAAAAAATTCTGGCGTTGTTAGCAGGTCTGATGGTCAGTATCGGCACTATCGCATTATTGGAACAATTCAGTCATTGGTTGTATCCGGTGGGCACGCAGCCTGACTGGCAGGATCCGTCCGCTGTTGCTGCTTATATGCAATCTTTGCCGGTGGGCGCTTATTTATTGGTGTTGCTGGCCTGGTTTAGTGGTGTTGTTGTGGGTATAGCTGCAGCCACTTTGCTGGTCAAAAGAGTCAGCCGGCTTTTTGTTGTGGTGATCACTGCTATGGTGTGGCTGGCCACTCTGGCCAATGTGTATCTTATTCCGCATCCGCTTTGGGTGTCTGTTACTGCGTTGGTTTGTTTGCCGCTACTTGGGTTTCTCTGTGGCCATCTGCTGAATCGTTGTTATCCGCACCATACTGAAACTGAAATTATTGATTAACCTTCGGTGTTGCCCTTTTTTCATCATAAGGAACTGTTATGTCTGAGCTGAATATTCTGGCGATCTGCGGTAGTTTAAGAGCCAAATCACATAATCTGACTTTACTCAAATATGCCAAGGCTCATGCGCCGGCCGGAATGAAGATTAGCATCGCCGATTTATCCCAGGTGCCATTTTACAATGCAGATCTGACTGATAAACCAGAAGCAGTGCAGCAGTTATTGGCGCAATGTGAAGCAGCAGATGGCTTTTTGTTTGGTTGCCCGGAATACAACTATTCACTGGCACCTGCGTTAAAAAATGCGCTGGACTGGGCGTCACGTGAACCCGATAACCGCCTGCTCGCCGGCAAAGCCGCTGCTATTATGGGCGCCGGTGGTGGCATGGGCACCTCAAGGGCACAATATCACCTGCGTCAGGTGGGAGTGTTTTTAGATTTGCATTTTGTCAATAAACCCGAAGTATTTGCCAATGCTTTTTCCGGCAGCTTTGATGCAAGTAGCGGCGCATTAACTGACGACCGTTTACAAAAACTGATAGTGCAGCAATTGCAGGCCTTGGCTGTGCTCAGCCAAAAACTCAAAGGTTAAGCCAGTGCTGCAGAAGTTGTCTGAAATAAAAACCACAAAAGTGGTTCGCAATCTCCTTACGGTGCTGATGCTTGGTAGTGTTGTTTTGGCAGATGCCGTTGCAGTTACAAATGCTGAGCAGAATGCTGGCCTCGCAAATCCATTTTTTCTGCTGACTGAACAGGAACTCGGGCAAAAAGACGCGGCATTAGCGGACTTTTGGCAACAGCAGGTGGTAACAGGTTTTCTAAAGGCCGCTGATGGTACGCCACTTTTTTATGCTTATCACAATCCGGTTCAGGCCAAAGCCACTGTAGTGATAGTCACAGGGCGCACTGAAGCCATCGCCAAGTATCAGGAATTGTTTTTTGAACTGGGTCGGTTGGGGTATGCCGTCCTTGGTTATGATCACCGGGGGCAGGGACAATCCGGGCGTTTATTGGCCGATATGCAAATTGGCCATGTACAGTCTTTTGCTGACTATGTGCAGGATTTGCACTTGTTGCAATCTGAACTCAGCCCGTTATTACCCAAAGACAAAGTGTTATTAGCCCATTCAATGGGCGGCGTTGTCGCCAGCAGTTATCTGGCAACTTATCCCGGGGTTTTTAAAGCAGCGGCTTTGTCAGCCCCTATGCATGCGCCCAATACGGAGCTGGTTTTTGGCGCAAAAGATGGTTGTTATCTGCAGCAAGTCCTTGGCTGGACTTGCCCGGATTGTTATGCCGGTTTTGTCAGCAGTCCTTATCAGAACAGCGCTTTTGCCAATAATATCTACAGCCATTCAGAAGTTCGTTACCAGCGTTTTCGGCAGTTATTTGAGCAACAACCAGGCTTGCAACTGGGCGGCCCCAGCTGGCAGTGGCTGGGGGAGGCTTGTGCTGTTGCCGATCAGATGCCAGGTATTGCCAGTCAAATCCGGGTGCCGGTAAAAATTCTGCAGGCAGGTGAGGATGTTGCTGTCAGACCAGAGGCACAACAGTTATTTTGCGAAGCTTTGGGGACTTATTGTGCCGGTGGTAGTGTAATGAAAATTGAAGGTGCAAGGCATGAAATTTTATTTGAAGCCGACCGGTATCGCTTGCCGGCGCTGACGGAAATTCTGCGTTTTTACCAGCAACAACTGGCGATTTAAGCAGCTGAATTTTGTGATTATCCGCAGCAACAGCTTGGTTGCAAAGCATAAAAAAGCCAGACCTTAGTCTGGCTTTTTGTTATCGCAAAGAAGCAGGGGCTTACCCCTGCTTTTGGCTATGGTTTATTCATCCACAGCTTTTGGTTTGGTCATAGGTGCAGCTGTGACCTGACGTGCCGCTGTGCGCGGTGTTGATACCACCACAGGACGTTCAGCAGCTGGCATGCCGGTTGGCACTTCCGCCGCAGGTTCAGCATCCACCACCACAGGTTTAGTCATGGTCGAGGTCACCATATTGCCGTAACGGTTGCCTCTGGCAGCAGCAGGCGCAGTAGTGACAGGGGCTGTCTGAGCCACAACCTCTTCAGTTACTAGTGTTGGCTGAGCCACAACTGGTTCCGCAGACTCAACCGGAGCTGGTTTGGCCGCCGGTGCTTCAGCTTGTGCAACTGCGGCCGGTGCAACTGGTGTAGCAACAGCTGCTGGTACCATTTCAACTGCAGCAGGAGCAGCGACCACTTCAGCCGGTGCCACTGTTGCAGTGGCAACAGGCTCAGCGCTCAGCGCAGCTGGTTCTGGTGTCGCCTGAGTTTCTGCTGCGACTTCAGCTTGTGCAGCTGCTTTGGCGCGGCTACGGCTACGTGGTTTAGCAGCAGCTTCCGGCGCTTGTTCAGCGTCAGTTGTCACTGCCACAGCCTCAAGCTGAGGTTCAGCTACAGCTTCAACCACAGTCTCCGCCAGAATTGGCAGATCCAACTGCTGTTCTGCCGCGAGCTCTACATCATCAACCGGATAACGGGCTTCAACTGATTCGTCCGTTTCACCGTTTTGTTGCTCTTTTTTGCGTTTTTGGCCAGCGGCACGTAAATGACGTGGTGAACGGCGTGAACGGCTACGATTTTCGCTGTTCTCTTTATCTGCAGTTTCGCTTTGCTGAGTTTCAGCCGCTTCTGCTTGCGTTTCAACAGCAAGCTCTGTAGCTGATTCTGCAATGACCACTGTTTCAGCTGCAACTTGAGGTGCTGACTCAGGGGTGACTGCTACAGTTACAGTGTCTGCAGCCACATTTGCCACTTCAACACTTTCAGTAACCGCAGTATTTGCCACAGTTGTGTCTTGTGGAGCAGTGTCTAAAGCGGTGATCACCTGATCTGCTGCAACTGCTTTTTCCAGGCGGACAGATTTACGCATATTACGACGCTGACGGCGTTCAGCCACTTTGCTTGAGCTCGGTACTTCATCGTCGTTGTCAACGGCAACAACCTTGGCTGGTTTTTCGGCTGCAGGTTTTTTGCTTTCGTTGCGATCTAACCTTTCTGTGCGCTCAGTACGATCGGCGCGCTCACTGCGTTCTGCACGTTCGCCGCGGGCAGGGCGTTCACCCCGTTCGTTGCGGTCGTTACGTGGCTGACGGTCCTGCTGCCCACGAGGCTGCTTACCATCTTCACGCTGCTGTTGTGGTGCGCGTTCTTCCTGACCTTCGTTACGACGGTTTTGGTTACGGCCGTTACGACGGTTTTTATTGTCGCGGTTGTTGACACGGCGTTGTGGCTGCTCAGGTTTTTCTTCAACCTTGGCCGGGGTCGCGCCAAACAGCGACTTAAAGAAACCAGTGACTTTAGCAACCAGACCGGTTTCAGCCGCTGCTGCTACCTGAACCTGTGGTTGTGCTTTTGCAACAGGTGCTGGAGCAGGGGCTGTTTCCTGCAAAGAAATAGCGGCGATGGCCGGTTTTTCTTTTACAGCATCAGACACTGGTTGATACAGCGTATTTTGTACTGCTGGTGCTTTGACCATGTTGTAACTGGATTCTTCGATTTCTTCATCAAAACGAATGCGGGTTACTTCATAGTGAGGGGTTTCCATATGCTCGTTTGGAATGATGTAAACACGCACACCTAACCGGCTTTCAATACGACGGATAGATTCGCGTTTTTCATTCATCAGGTAAGTGGCAACTGATACTGGCACCTGAGCATGGATTTGGCTGGTGTTGTCTTTAATGGCTTCTTCTTCGATCAAACGTAAAATCGACAGGGCAGAAGACTCAGTACTGCGGATAGTGCCGCGGCCATGACAACGTGGACACACATGAGTGGCCGACTCGCCAAGTGATGGACGCAGACGCTGACGCGACATTTCCAATAAACCAAAACGGGAAATACGGCCAATCTGAACCCGGGCGCGGTCTTGTTTTACAGCTTCTTTTAAGCGGTTTTCTACTTCACGCTGATGCCGTACCGGCGTCATATCGATAAAGTCGATCACAATCAAACCACCTAAGTCGCGCAGGCGTAACTGACGGGCAATTTCATCTGCTGCTTCTAAGTTGGTGTTAAAGGCCGTCTCTTCGATATCACCGCCTTTGGTGGCTTTTGATGAGTTGATATCAATAGCGGTTAAAGCTTCGGTGGAGTCGATGACAATAGAACCACCAGAGGGTAAACGTACTTCTCGGCGGAAGGCGGTTTCAATCTGGGTTTCAATCTGGAAATGCATAAACAGCGGCACTTCACCCTGATACATTTTGACACGGTGGGCAAAATCCGGGCGGAACTGCTGGATATACAGTTTGGCTTCTTCAAAAATACGGGTGTTGTCGATCAGGATTTCACCAACGTCACGGCGCAGATAATCACGGATAGCGCGGAATACCACGTTGCTTTCCTGGTGAATAAGGAAAGGTGCAGGGCGGTTTTGTGCTTCAGTGGTAATGGCTGACCAATGTTTCATCAGCGCTTTTAAGTCGTAATCCAGCTCTTCGTAAGATTTGCCAACACCGGCGGTGCGCACAATCAAACCCATGCCATCTGGCATTTCCAGCTGACCTAAAGAATCTTTTAATTCCTGACGTTCATCCCCTTCGATACGGCGGGAAATACCACCGGCACGTGGGTTGTTTGGCATCAGTACCAGGTAAGAACCGGCCAGACTGATAAAAGTGGTGAGCGCAGCGCCTTTTTGGCCACGTTCTTCTTTATCAATCTGGATAATCACTTCCTGACCTTCACGCACCACTTCTTTGATATTCGGGCGACCGTCAAAAGAATAACCTTGTGGGAAATATTCACGGGAGATTTCTTTGAGTGGCAGGAAACCATGGCGCTCTGCACCATAATCAACAAAAGCAGCTTCGAGGCTTGGTTCTACGCGGGTGATACGGCCTTTGTAAATATTGGCCTTTTTCTGTTCATGGCCTGGGCTTTCAATATCCAGGTCGTACAATTTCTGGCCATCGACCAGTGCTACGCGGATTTCTTCTTCCTGCGTGGCGTTAATGAGCATTCTTTTCATTGTGTCTGACTCGTCCATTCAGCCACAACGACAGCGAACATGCGTTTGCGTGTCAGATGTTGTCAAACATATTCTGGTGCAGTCTCCCGACTGGAATGCTTGAATAATCAATTATTTATCAATTGTTATTGTCAATCTTGTTTATCCGGCCGGATTGAAACCCCCGCCGTATTACAAATTTGCTCTGATCCACATCGCTTCTGAGCGCTGCGTTATAGCGTTTTACTTTTATTTTTTTGCTCATCGACCGGAAGCGGTGTTGTGCTGGTGTTGGTAACAAATTACGCAGCATTACCTCAAGCATCTGGCGTTATTGTCGTTCGGGATAGATAAAGTCGTTGGTTTTCACCACGAATTAGGTATGATCTGTCTCCCGACCGGTGCCTCACATCTTCTCTTACGTCTTGATGAGCGCCCTAATGGCCTTAAGTGATTCAAACCACTGGCACAATTAGCGGGCTGATTATCCCATCAATCAGTAAATAATAGCAACCGAAAATATTGTTAAAACCCGAAGTAGCAGAGCAGCAAATACGCATGACTGATGAAATCAAAACCCCGATCCAATTTATTGATGTGGATGAAGAATATGCAGGCCAGCGCCTGGATAATTTTTTGCTGGCCAGGCTCAAAGGTGTGCCTAAAAGTGTGATCTATCGGGTAGTGCGTAAAGGTGAGGTTCGGGTGAATAAAGGCCGGATCAAACCTGAATACAAATTGCAGGCCGGTGACCAGGTGCGGGTGCCACCACTGGTCGTGTCGGCTGAAAAAGACCAGGTGTCGACCAAGTTGTCGCTGGTGAAAAATCTCGAAAGCCATATTTTGTTTGAAGACAACGATTTAATTGTCATTAACAAACCCACCGGCATGGCAGTGCACGGCGGCAGTGGCTTACAGTTTGGCGTCATTGAAGCCTTACGCGCTTTGCGCCCAACTGCGAAGTTTTTAGAGCTGGTGCACCGGCTGGACCGTGATACCTCGGGCTGTCTATTAATTGCCAAAAAACGCTCAGTGCTTACTCACTTACATGAGCAGCTGCGGTTAAAAACAGTTGAGAAAAAATACTGGGCTTTAGTGGCTGGCCAGTGGGATGCCCGCAATAAAAAAGTCACAGAGCCTTTAAAGAAAAACACCCTGCAATCCGGTGAGCGGGTGGTAAGGGTGGATGAAAAAGACGGTAAACCGTCGGAAACCCGCTTTAAAATTCTGCAGCGTTATGTTGAAGGTACTTTGGTGGAAGTTTTTCCGGTAACAGGCCGCACCCACCAAATCCGCGTGCACACTGCCTGTGTTGGTCATCCTATTGCTTGTGATGATAAATACGGCGACAACGAATTTACTGCGCAAATGAATGCCCTTGGTTTAAAGCGGCTGTATCTGCATGCCAAAACGCTGGCTTTTACCCACCCCAATACCGGGGCCGTGATGAAGTGTGAAGCGCCGCTCGATGCTGAGCTGGAAAAAATTCTGCAGAAACTCAGCAAAAAATAACAAGGTACAGCATAACGCCAGGTTAGTTGTTCAAATGGAAAAAGCCGGCCGAGGCCGGTTTTTTAGTTGCATAAAAAGGTAGTAGCAATAAATGTCGGCACAAAAAGTTGTGATTTTTGATTGGGATGGCACTGTGATGGACTCCATCGGCAAAATTGTCAATTGTGTGCAGGGCGCGGCCAAAGCGCTGAACATCGATGTGCCCGATCATCATCAAGCCAAACAAATTATTGGTCTGAGCCTGGAAACCGCTTTTGCCACTTTATTTCCGTCTGCTGATAAGCCAACACTTTTATTGTTGTGTGAAGCTTATAAAGACATTTATCTGCATCAGGATAAAACGGCAACACCGCTGTTTGAAGGCGCTGTTGAGCTTTTTGAAAGGCTCAGGCAACAGGATTATTTATTGGCGGTGGCAACAGGTAAAACCAGGGTTGGTCTCAACCGGATGCTGGAAGAAACTAATACTGCACATTTTTTTGCAACCAGCCGCTGTGCTGATGAAGCAAAGTCAAAACCTGATCCACAAATGCTGCAACTCATTCTTGCTGAGCTTGCTTGCTCAGCAGACCAGGCGCTGATGGTGGGGGATACGACTCATGATTTGGCAATGGCACACGCGATACACATGCCAAGAGTCGGCATCACCCATGGAGTACACAGTGCTTTGGATTTTGCGCCTTTTGCGCCAAAAGCAGTGATCGACTCACTGCCGGAGCTGCTGGCGCATTGTGCCTGACGCTGCGCCTTTTGGTCATGGCTGCAATAATAAGTCGCGGCCTTGTTGTTTTAACAACTGATACAGCTTAATCAGCGGTAAACCAATCAGACTGTTTGGATCATCACCTTCCAGTCTGGAAAACAACGTAATGCCCAAACCTTCACTTTTAAAACTGCCGGCGCAGTTCAGGGGTTGTTCGCGCTTGATATAAGTGTGGATGTCATCATCACTGAGCACGCGAAAATGTACATAAAAAGGCTCAACACAGTGACAGACTTCAGCCGTAGCGGCATTGACCACGGCAAGACCGGTTAAGAAAGTGACTTTGTGACCGCTAAAAGCTTTTAACTGACGATAGGCATTTTCAGCGGTATGAGGTTTGCCAAGAATGGCACCATTAAATAAAGCAACCTGATCTGAACCTATCACCAGGCCGTCGTTAAGCTTGTCAGCAATAGCGCGGGCTTTGGCAATGGCGAGCCGCTCAACCAGCGCCTGGGCAGTTTCGCCAGGCAGTGCAGTTTCATCCACTTCTGGTTTTGCGGTTTGAAAGTTGGGGGTGAGTTTTTCCAATAAGGCTTTACGATAGACTGAAGTTGAGGCGAGCCAAAGGTTTTGTGGCATAAAACAGCTCCGTTTTCTCTCTGAAGCAAATGAATGGCGGCACTATACTTATTTTTTCACCGATTTGCGCGTGAAAAATTGACAAAAGTGTGATCAACCCTTTGACAGTGCAGGCCTTGATCTATATGATGCGCGCCTTATGCAAAAGGTAAAAATCCCAATCACTATAGATCCGTCCCGTACTGCACAAAAAAGGCTGAGTTACGAAGGGATCATTCCGCTGAACACGCTGACGCGTTTTACCGAGTCATTGCTGAGCACGGAAGGTGATGTTGCTGTAATCATCGATTGCGGAACCGACGAACAAGGCTTGGTCTTTATTAAAGGTGAAGCCCACTGTACTGTCAGTCTGACCTGTGAAAGGTGTGGTGACGAAATGTCGCTGACGATTGACAGCAGTTTTGCATATACCCCTGTTAAAGGGGATGATTCGGCTCACGATGAAATTCCGGAACGCTACGACGTGATCGAAAAAGACGAACACGGCGAAGTTAACTTGAGGCAATTGGTTGAGGACGAATTAATTCTGGCTTTACCGTTGTTCCCGATGCATGATGCTGATCAATGTGATCCAGCAAAGTTGCAAACGAGCTTCGGGCATATAGAGCCGGAACCAGAAAAACCGAACCCATTTGCAATATTGCAAGAATTGAAGAAAAAGTGAATTTAGGAGAATAGCAATGGCTGTACAACAGAACAAAAAATCTCGTGCAAGACGTGATATGCGTCGTTCTCATGATGCGTTGACAGGCCCAACGCTGTCTGTAGACGCAACAACTGGTGAAACGCACCGTCGTCACCACATCACTGCTGACGGTTTCTACAAAGGCCGTAAAGTTAAATAAGTCGCGGTGCACTCGTTGCAACCAGAACGGCTTAAAATAGCTTTAGATATGATGGGGGGCGATCATGGCCCCCTGTCTACTATTCCTGCAGCCATTGCTGCTGTCGAAGAATTTCCCAATCTTGATTTAATCCTCTGTGGTGACGCCACAACGCTTGAGCAGCAACTGCTTGAAGCCGGCATTTCCAACCATCCGCAACTTTCTGTAAAACATGCATCACAACAAGTGCTGATGACCGATAAACCGTCGGTGGCGCTGCGTAATAAACGCGACTCTTCAATGCGTGTTGCTTTGGATTTAGCAGAAAAACAACAGGTGCATGCCTGTGTCAGCGCTGGTAATACCGGTGCTTTAATTGCCATGGCACATTTTGTATTAAAAATGCTGGGTGGGGTAGAACGACCTGCGCTGATTAGCGCTTTGCCAACCACAGTGGGCAGTCCGGTTTTTATGCTCGATTTAGGCGCTACAGTAAACTGTGATTCCGATACTTTATTTCAATTTGCCGTGATGGGCGCTGTGATGGCGGAGGAAGTTGAAGGTATTCACCGCCCAAAAGTAGCGCTGTTGAATATGGGCGAAGAAGAAATTAAAGGTTCGGATCAAATCAAACGCACTTCTTTATTGTTGTCTGAATGTGCTGATATTAACTACATAGGTTATATCGAAGGCAATGATATCTTCTCCGGCAAGGCAGATGTGATTGTCTGTGACGGTTTTGTCGGCAATGTGGCACTGAAAACCTGTGAAGGTGTGGCCAAACTCATTATTAAAAGGTTTGAACAGGCACTGAAAAACAGTATGTCTGCGCATTTATTCGGCTGGATGATCAAACCGCTGTTAAAAAGTATCGGAACAGGCGTGAACCCCGACCACTATAACGGTGCAAGTCTGATAGGATTGCGCGGAATTGTAGTGAAAAGTCATGGAAATGCGACAAAAGAAGCATTTCTCAGTGCCATCCGGCAGGCGGTGCGCGAGGTTGAACGCCAGGTGCCCGCAAAAATAAAAGACCGGTTGGAACACGTATTAATCGATAAAGCGTAGGTCCTCATGTATTCACGCATTATAGGCACCGGCAGTTATTTCCCGGCGCAAATCCGTACCAATGCCGATTTAGAAAGCATGGTTGAAACCACCGACGAGTGGATTATTGAACGTACCGGCATTCGTGAACGCCGTATTATTGGTGAACACGAAACAGTGGCCACCATGAGTACACAAGCTTCATTAAAAGCTATTGAAGCTGCGGGTATCGATAAAAATTCCATTGATATGATAGTGCTGGCCACCACCAGTGGTTCGCGGGCTTTGCCAAGTTCCGCCTGTGAAGTACAGCGTGAACTGGATATTCCGAATATTCCTGCCTTTGATATTTCCGCGGCCTGTGCCGGTTTTTGTTATGCCTTAAGTATTGCTGATCAATATATTAAAAGTGGCATGGCAAAACGGGTGCTGGTGATTGGCGCCGACTGTTTATCACAGCTGGTCAGCCCTGAAGATCGCTCTATGGTGATTCTGTTTGGCGATGCCGCCGGTGCCGTGGTGCTGGAAGCCTCTGAAGAGCCGGGCATTTTATCAACCCATATTCACTCTGATGGCAAATATTCTGAGCTTTTATATGTCAACAACCCGCGCCGAGGTGATGAAGCCTCTATCCACAACAGCTGGGGTGTAATGAAAGGCAACGACGTGTTTAAAGTGGCCGTCACTAAGTTGTCTGAAGTGGTAGAGCAAACGCTGGCTGCCAATAACCTGGACAAATCTCAGATTGACTGGCTGGTGCCACACCAGGCGAATTTGCGCATTATCTCTGCTGTTGCCCGCAAACTGGATATGTCGATGGACCAGGTGGTGATTAACCTGGACCGTTACGGCAACACTTCAGCGGCCACAGTGCCAACAGCGCTGGATGAAGCAGTACGGGATGGCCGGATCAAACGCGGACAAACCCTGCTGCTGGAAGCATTTGGTGGTGGTTTTGCCTGGGCTTCTGCGCTGGTGAAATATTAACAACGATGCACAGCCTAGATTTACTGCGGCACAGCACCCATTTAAAGGGCTTTGCTGCGCTGTAAGCTGTGCCAGCTGAACAATACAAATACAAAGCGAGCATTCAAATGACCAACAAACTTGCATTGGTATTCCCGGGCCAGGGCTCACAGAGCCTTGGCATGTTAGCTGAACTATATGCTGAATTTTCTCTGGTTCGTGACACTTTTGCTGAAGCTTCCGAAGCTTTGGGCTACGACTTATGGGCGCTTGTCGCCAATGGTCCGGAAGAAGCATTAAATGAAACTTTCCGCACTCAACCTGCACTGCTGACCGCTTCTGTTGCAGTTTGGCGCTTATGGCAGCAGCAGGGCGGCCAAACGCCGGCTTATCTGGCGGGCCACTCTTTAGGTGAATATTCAGCTTTGGTTTGTGCCGGTGTACTGAGCCTTGCTGATGCGGTCAAACTGGTAGAAAACCGCGGCCACTATATGCAAACCGCAGTGCCGGCCGGTACCGGCGCTATGCAAGCCATTATTGGTCTGGATGATGCGCTCATTGCTAAAGCCTGCGAAGAAGCTGCGCAGGGTGAAGTGGTGTCACCGGTGAACTTTAACTCACCAGGCCAGGTGGTGATTGCCGGTAATAAGGCAGCGGTCGAACGGGCCGGTGAACTGTGCAAAACTTACGGTGCAAAAAGAGCCTTACCACTGCCGGTGAGCGTGCCGTCACATTGTGCATTGATGAAGCCAGCAGCCGAAAAACTGGCGGCCGATTTAGCAGCGCTGTCGTTTCACACCCCTGTCATCCCGGTGCTGAATAATGTGGATGTGGCCATAGCAAATGACGCTGCAGCTATCAAAGATGCGCTGGTGCGACAGTTATTCAGCCCGGTGCGCTGGACTGAAAGTATCGAATGGCTGGCCGCTCAGGGTGTGACTGAAGTGGTAGAACTTGGCGCAGGCAAAGTACTGGCCGGTTTGATTAAACGTATTGATAAAAATCTGCTGACAACTTCGGTAAACGATGTTGCCAGTTTAAAAGCGGCCTTAAACCCGGCTGCAGAATAAGGAATTTTGCATAAATGACAGCTTTTATTTCTTTAGAAGGCCAGGTTGCGCTGGTAACAGGTGCCAGCCGTGGTATAGGTCGTGCTATTGCTGAGCAACTTGCTGCACTGGGCGCCAAAGTGATTGGTACCGCCACCACCGAAAAAGGCGCTCAGGCCATTGCCGACTACTTAGGTGCAGGTCAGGGCCTGGTGTTAGACGTAGCCAACGCTGAGTCTATTGAACAATGCCTGGAAACTATTAAAACCAACTTTGGTGACATTGATATTCTGGTCAATAACGCCGGTATTACCCGTGACAACTTATTAATGCGGATGAAAGATGAAGAGTGGTTTGACATTATGCAAACCAACTTAACCTCAGTATTTCGCATGAGCAAAGCTGTACTGCGAAGCATGATGAAAAAACGCCATGGCCGTATTATCACTATTGGATCTGTAGTAGGATCAATGGGTAACGCCGGTCAAACCAACTACTCAGCGGCCAAAGCCGGGGTACTTGGTTTTACAAAATCTCTTGCGAAAGAAGTGGCGTCTCGTGGTATAACTGTCAACGCTATTGCGCCAGGTTTTATCGACACCGATATGACCAAAGATCTGTCAGATGAGCAAAAGCAAGCAATCTTTAGTCAGGTACCGGCGAATCGTCTCGGTCAGCCTGAAGAAATTGCGGCAACGGTCGCGTTTTTGGCATCCCGCCAGGCGGCTTATATCACCGGTGAAACGATTCACGTAAACGGTGGCATGTATATGGTGTAAGCGAATCAGGTTTGACCAGCAGGAAATGAAACGCTCATTGCTTGCATCAAACCGCGCTTGCCACTAAACTAGCCGCCATCCAAAATTGCACGAATTGTTGCGATTTATATGAGAAAAAGGAAGAAAAGATGAGCAACATCGAAGAACGCGTTAAGAAAATTATCATTGAGCAGTTAGGCGTTAAAGAAGAAGACGTAAAACACGAAGCTTCTTTTGTTGATGACCTGGGTGCCGATTCTTTAGACACAGTTGAACTGGTCATGGCGCTGGAAGAAGAATTCGATACAGAAATTCCTGATGAAGAAGCAGAAAAAATCACGACAGTACAATCTGCTATCGACTACATCAAGGCGCACGCTGAATAAGCAAAGCGCGATGCAGACGGGTAGCTAAGCTACCCGTTTTCATTTCTGGCACAGGCAAACCGATGATCTGAAACCGGTTTGTAGCAGTAAAGCAGAGAAAGATAATTTCCTTGCGGAGGACATAGTGACTAAACGTCGAGTCGTTGTAACTGGATTGGGGATGCTGACGCCACTTGGCAATGATGTCGCTTCTACCTGGCAGGGCCTGCAACAAGGCAAAAGTGGCATTGGTTATATCACGCATTTTGATACCGAAGCCTACAGCACCAAGTTTGCTGGTTTAATTAAAGATTTTGATGTCGAGTCGTTTTTCCCGGCCAAAGAGGCGCGGAAAATGGACTTATTTATTCAATATGGCGTGGCAGCAGGCATTCAGGCCTTCCGTGATTCCGGTATTGAAGTAACAGAACAAAATGCCGGCCGTATTGGCGCTGCTATAGGTTCAGGCATCGGCGGTTTGGGTTTGATTGAAGAAAATCACGAAAAGCTGCTAGCCAGTGGCCCCCGCAAACTGTCTCCGTTTTTTGTGCCTTCAACCATCATCAATATGATTGCCGGTCATCTGTCGATTATGTTGGGTTTGCAAGGACCAAACATCAGTATCGTGACCGCCTGTACCACTGGTGTGCACAATATTGGTCACGCAGCGCGGATGATTGCCTACGGTGATGCCGATGCCATGTTAGCCGGTGGTGCTGAAAAAGCCTCAACCCATTTGGGTATGGGTGGTTTTGGTGCTGCCCGTGCACTCTCTACCCGCAACGACGCACCACAACAAGCCAGCCGGCCCTGGGACAAAGACCGCGACGGTTTTGTGCTGGGTGACGGTGCCGGTGTGGTGATGCTGGAAGAATACGAACACGCCAAAGCCCGTGGTGCAAAAATTTATGCTGAACTGGTTGGCTTTGGTATGAGTGGTGATGCTTATCATATGACATCTCCACCGGAAGATGGCCGCGGTGGCGCCAATGCGATGGCCAACGCGCTGCGTGATGCTGGTGTCTCACCTGATCAGGTGGCTTATATCAATGCGCACGGTACTTCAACACCTGCTGGTGACATCGCTGAAACTATGGCGATTAAAAAAGTATTTGCAGATTCGCTCGATAAACTGATGGTCAGCTCCAGTAAGTCGATGATTGGCCATTTATTGGGTGCTGCAGGCTCGGTTGAATCCATTATCACTATTCTGTCATTGCAGGATCAGCTGGTGACACCAACCATCAACCTGGATAACCCTGGTGAAGGTTGCGACCTGGATTATGTACCACACGAAGCACGTCAGGTTTCCATGGAGTATGCACTCTGCAACTCTTTTGGTTTTGGCGGTACTAACGGCTCTATTCTGTTCCGTAAGATCTGATTTCGCCAAAGTACACAAAAACTGCAAAGTGACTCTTTGCATGCAATTCAGGACCGCCGCTTTGGCGGTCTTGTCATTTTCAGGCCGGAAAATTTCAGGCATACTGCCGTTTTAACCGCTTTTAGGCATCTTCTGGCCATGCATGTGCAGCAACCCTCTGTTTCTGACCGCAGTTTTCAATATGGCGACGGCATTTTCAGCACCATCAGAGTGAAAAATGGCGTTTTGCAGTTCTGGCCTTTGCACTGGCACAGGTTGCAGCAGTCGATGCAACGCCTCGGCTTTGGTTTGGTACCCGAAGCAGAGGTAAAAGCACAGGCACAGGCGCAAATCAGCAAGCCGGAGCAGGTGGTGAAAGTGTTGGTCAGCCGTGGTCATGGTGGCCGTGGTTACAGCACCAAAGCACTGACCGCACCTGATATATATTGTACGGCCAGCCCTTTGCCTGATTACAGTGTGCAGCAACAACAGGGCATCAGTGTGGCCAACGCCAGTTTGAGATTGGGTATTCAGCCGCTGCTGGCCGGTATTAAACATACCAGCAGGCTTGAGACTGTGCTGCATAAAACCGAAGTAGAACAAAGTGGCTTTGACGAGCTGCTGGCATTTGACACTGAAGGTTTTGCCATTGAATTTAGTGCTGCCAATATGTTTTTTTATCAAAACGGCCAATGGTTTACGCCTGAACTTCGTCAAGCCGGTGTTGCCGGAGTGATGCGGGCATTTTTACTTAAAAAGCTGGCAGTGACAGAGGGCCGTTTTATGGCTCAGGATATTGCTGATTGTGAGGCTATGTTTGCCTGTAACGCCCTGATGGGGGTGGTACCGGTGCACCATTATTTACAGCGGCCACTGGCGCTTGCGCCGGTGTGGCCGGTGCAGCAGTTGCTGGTTACTAATTCTGAAGAAGGTTGTTAACGCAGGATGTTTAAAAAAATTGTGGTACTGCTGCTATTAGGCGCTGTGGTGGCTTTTGGTCTGCGTAATCAGGTGCAGCAGTTTAGTCAGACTAGGCTCGCGCTTGCGGGCCCTTATTTTGAAGTGAAAGCAGGCAGTTCTTTATCTGCTTTATGCCAAAGCTGGCAGCAGCAGGGTTTATTAAGCAGCTTTCAGTGTACTCAGCTGAAATTGCTCAGTGTATTTCATCCACAGCTGCGTGATATTAAAGCCGGTGTTTACCGGGTTGCCCCGGATTTGCTGTTGGCTCAGCTGGCGCTGTTTCGAAGTGGCAAAGTAGCGCAGTTTAGTTTTATGCTGCGTGAGGGGGAAACCTTACAACAAAGTTTGCAGGCGTTAAGTCAGGCAGAATTTGTGCAAAACGATATTCAGTCTGTGGCTGAACTGCTGGCGCTGGTTCGCTGGCCGGCGGACTGGGGGCCGGCTCCATCCGATCCTGAAGCGTTGTTTTTCCCGGAAACATATTATTACCATGCCCACAGCAAAGCCTCCGACATTTATCGGCGGGCACATCAGGCGTTATTAACCCAACTGGAAAAAGCCTGGGCAGCACGGGACCCGTCTTTACCGCTGCAGTCGCCTTATCAGCTGTTAACCCTGGCTTCTATTATTGAAAAAGAAACCGGCGTGCTGACAGAAAAGCCGCTGATCGCCTCGGTATTTGTGAACAGGCTCAGATTAAAAATGAAGTTACAGACGGATCCGACCGTTATTTATGGTTTAAAAGAGCGTTATCAGGGTGACATCACCAGAGCACACTTAAAAGATCCGCACCCTTATAACACTTATGTCCATTTTGGCTTGCCACCTGGCCCCATAGCGCTGGTCAGCGCTACTTCGTTGCAGGCCGCTGCTCAACCCGAAGTCAGTAAGATGTTGTATTTTGTGGCAAAAGGCGATGGTTCGCATCAGTTTTCCGAAAATCTAGATGCCCATAACAAAGCAGTTCAGCAGTATATTTTTGGGAAAAAATCATGAGCAGAGGTCAGTTTGTTGTGATTGAAGGCCTGGAAGGGGCCGGTAAAACCACGGCGGTTCATACTGTGTATCAGTGGCTGACAGCACAAGGTCATACAGTGGTGCAAACCCGTGAACCCGGCGGCACACCGCTTGCTGAGCAGATCAGAACTTTGGTGAAGTCGGTGCAGCATGAGCCCATGGCGCCGGAAACTGAGTTACTGCTGATGTATGCAGCCAGAGTGCAGTTACTCAGTCAGGTTATCAGGCCAGCACTTGAGCGCGGTGATTGGGTACTGGGGGACAGACATGATTTATCCTCCCGCGCTTATCAGGGCGGCGGACGTCAGTTAGATGAACAGTTAATCAATCAAATTCGCACTGCGGTGCTGGGTGATACCAGGCCGGATTTTACCCTTTATTTGGATATTGACCCGGCACTGGGTCTTGCAAGAGCCAAAGCACGGGGTGAACTTGACCGGATTGAGCTTGAGCAACTGGCTTTTTTCCAGCGCACCAGAGCCAAATATCTGCAAATAGCTGGCTCTGAAGCCAATATTTGTGTGATTGATGCCAGCCAGCCACTGGAACAGGTACAACAAGCCATCCGTCAGGCGCTCACGGAGCATTTTGCGTGAACAGGCAGCTTCCGCCCTGGCTTGAAGCAACACAGTTACAGCTTGGCACACTGGCATTAGCAGGGCAGTTGCATCATGCGCTTTTGCTGACCGGAGCCGCCGGTGTCGGCAAACACCTGCTTGCAGCTGAGCTGGCGCAGCTGCTGCTGTGCAGTCAGCCAACGGCAGTGGGAGGCTGTGGCCAATGCAAAAGCTGCTTGCTGGTGAAAGCCGGACATCATCCGGATTTACTGCACTTACAAAGTGAAACCAGCCTGGGTGTCGATGCGGTGCGCGAACTCAGCCATTTTATGCAGGGCTCGCCGCAGCAAGGTGGTGCACGGGTTGTGTTGCTGCCACAGGTACACAAAATGACCGAAGCCGCCGCCAATGCGTTATTAAAAACACTGGAAGAACCTGGCGCCAATAGCTTTTTATTGTTGCAAACAGCTTATGAGCAGCAACTATTGCCCACTATTTTAAGTCGCTGTCAAAAATGGTTGATAGCGCCGGTGCCAGCGCCGGTTGCCATGCAATGGCTTTCGGCGCAAACTAATCTTGCTGTTCCGGATTTTTTACTGAGTTTTTGTGAAGGTGCACCGCTAAAAGCGCTTGGATTGTTAGAGTCTGGTACTGCAGCAGAAATTTCCACCTTGCTACAACAGCTCAGCGCTTATCTTCGTGCTGAACAGGCATTGCCTGAGCTGGTGAAAAGGCTGGAACAGTTTGGCGATACTGCGGCGTTATTCAGCTACTTTGTGCGCCAGCAGCTGCTATCGGCACCACAACAGGCAAAACCACAGGCGCTGTTTGAACGGCTGGCACAATGGTGCCGTGACGAACAGCAAATTTTGGGGCAGAATAAGAACTTAGCACTCACTGCCTTGTTATTGGACTTGCCCGTATTACTGCGCTGAGAGAGGAATAAATGGAAGAAATCCCACTGGACTTTTTAGACATCAAAGAACTGAACCGTGCTTATATGCCGTTTCTGAAACAAGGTGGGTTGTTTGTCCGTACCGCGCGCCAATATAAAATTGGCCAGTCCCTGGCGTTGTTGGTGACATTACCGGACGCGCTGGAGGCGATGCCGGTGTCAGGCAAAGTGGCCTGGTTAACACCACATGGTGCACAAAATAACAGCCCGGCCGGTATAGGTGTGGCTTTTATTGACGACAAACTTGGTCTTCGCGACAAAATCGAAAAACTGATCAGCGGTTTGCAGGAATCAACCGATCCTACCTACACACTGTAACAGTGACAGCGTGGCGCCTCTTCAGCTAAGATCGCGCCCGTTCCGCCATCCTGAAATCATCAAACCTGCCGGAATATTGGTTTCTTTTAAGAACATCTGCAGTCTGTTTTATATTGCCCATAGCACACGGAGATATTGTTTTGTTTGTTGATTCCCATTGTCACCTGGATCGTCTGGAACTGGAAAAGTTAGGCATGGATTTACCCGCAGTACTTGCCACAGCGAAGGCGCAGCAGGTTGAGCATATGCTCTGCGTATCCGTCAGCCTTGCCGAGTTTCCAGCCATGGCGGCGCTGGTACAGGATTACCCCCAGGTGTCAATTTCTTGTGGTGAACACCCGCTGCATCAAACCGATGTGCTGGACGCTGAGCTTTTAGCGCAACTGGCTGCCGATCCGCATGTTGTGGCGGTCGGGGAGACGGGACTTGATTATTTTTATAGCCCGGACACAAAACAACTGCAGCAGGATGCGTTTATCCGGCATATCGAGGTGGCGAACAAGGTCAATAAACCGCTGATAGTTCACACCAGGGACGCGAAAGCCGACACTTTAGCCATATTGCGGCAATATCAGGCACAAAATTGTGGTGGGGTGCTGCATTGTTTTACTGAAGATTGGGATACAGCAAAGGCGGCGCTTGATCTTGGTTTTTATATTTCGTTTTCCGGCATTATGACCTTTAAAAATGCTTCACCACTTCGTGAAGTGGTGAAGCAGGTTCCGCTGGATCGGCTGTTGATAGAAACCGACTCTCCTTATCTGTCCCCGGTGCCTTATCGTGGCAAAACCAATCAGCCCGCCTATGTCACTGCTGTTGGCGCTGCTGTGGCAGAACTGAAAGGCGTAACTGTGGAACAGCTTGCCCGTCAAACCACGGAAAACTTTTACCGTTTGTTTTCTTTGGTTAAAAAGCCGAGTTAAATAAATCAGTTAGCTCTAAAAGAAAAGAAGCCCAGAACCAATCCGCATTGTTCTGGGCCTAGGGGAATGGCTCATTAAATGAGCCGTGCGCTACCGGTGGAACACTGCCAAAGTGCAGTGTGACATAAGCTTCAGTGTAGCCAAGCGCACAAAAAATGCTCAGCAGTAAAAGGTGCAACAGAGCGTTGAAAAGGTGAAGAATTTGTAAGTTTCCCCAAAGTTGCTCCCAACTTATGCAAGGGTTATCCCCAGCTTGTTCAGTGCAAGCCAATAACGGCGCGATAGTCCCTGTTTGAGATCCAAATCTAAGTATTATTTTTTATTCTGCCACGCTATTGGTTGTCTGTTTTATAATCAAAAATAATCTAAAAAAAATTTTCTTAAAGCTGTGCTTCAAGCCAAACGGCAAAAATTTTTTACATACCCTCAGCGCTTCTCAGTCTAAAAATAACAGCAACTTTGTGTGTTTTGTCGACAATTGTGTTGACTGCAGTGGTTATTAAAGGTAAAAAGGCAACATTCATTCTGAATTGTCGACAATATTATGCAAAGCCCCATTTGGCGTGATCCTGTTACCGCCGCTGATCGTGTGCTGCTGGAAATCCAAAAAGCCATTGTCGAAGGCCAGATAGCGCCAGGCAGCAAAATTTCTGAACCTGAGCTTGCCAAAAAGTATGATCTGAGCCGGGCGCCGCTCAGGGAAGCCTTAGCCAGACTGGAGCGTTGTCACTTAATTGAACGTACTCCAAACGCTGGCGCCAGAGTGGTGAAGTTATCTGTTGCTGGCCTGATTTCGTTGTATCAGCTTAGGGAAACGCTGGAAGGCTTGGCCTGTCGTCTGGCGGCAGAGCATATGTCGGATGATGAAATTGCTCAGGTGCAGCAGCTGCTGGATCAGCATTTGTCGACACAAAGAGTGCGCGAAGGTGAAAGTTATTATCAGGAAGCAGGGGATGTCGACTTTCACTACCGCATTATTCTGGGCAGTAAAAACCCGTATTTAATCAATTTGTTATGTGACGAGTTGTATTTTCTGGTGCGGATGTACCGGGTGCAACTTGGCATGAATGGTCCGAGGGTATCGCGGGCATTTGACGAACATAAAGCTATTATCAATGCCATTGCCAACCGTGATGGTGAATTGGCCGATTTATTGATGCGCCGTCATATCGGTGCATCCAGACGCAATATTGAACAACATTTTAAGCAACAGGGGAATTAACATGGCAACAGCAAGCGCAGGTCTGAAACTTCGTCAGGCCATTACCGCACATAACCCACTGCAACTGGTGGGCACTATTAACGCTTACACCGCCATGATGGCCGAGCGGGTTGGTCACCAGGCCCTGTATTTATCAGGTGCCGGAGTGGCAAACGCCTCTTTTGGTTTGCCGGATTTAGGCATGACATCGCTGAACGACGTCTGTGAAGACATTCGCCGCATCACAGGCGCCACATCTTTACCTCTGTTGGTAGATGCCGACACTGGTTGGGGTGGTGCTTTTAATATTGCCCGTACCGTCAAAGAGATGACCCGTGCCGGCGCTGCCGGTTTTCATATTGAAGATCAGGTGATGCAAAAACGTTGTGGTCATAGACCCAACAAAGAAATTGTGTCGTTGGAAGAGATGGTTGACCGGGTCAAAGCTTCGGTGGATGCCAGAACCGACGAAAACTTCTTTATTATGGCGCGCACTGATGCACTGCAGCAGCAAGGTTTACAGGCGGCCATCGAACGGGCCCAGGCTTGTGTCGAAGCGGGCGCTGATGCCATTTTTGCTGAAGCTGTGTATACGCTGGAGCAATACAAGGCTTTTACCGATGTGATTAAAGTGCCGGTGCTTGCCAATATCACTGAGTTTGGTCAGACACCACTGTTTAATAAACAAGAGCTGGCCGATGTTGGCGTGAAGATGGTGTTGTATCCGCTCAGTGCCTTCCGTGCGATGAACAAAGCAGCGCTGAATGTGTATCAGCACATTCTGGCTGACGGCGACCAAAAAGCCGTGATCGACAGCATGCAAACCCGGATGGAGCTGTACGATTTTCTGAATTATCACAGCTACGAGCAAAAGCTCGATGCACTTTTTGCTGAAAATAAAAACAAATAACAGCAAATGGCTGCAACTTGCTTGTATTTGCAGCAGCAAACGGGAATAGCGGCAGGTGTTCACAATATCTCTGTACCTGCCGATGCAATCTTGAATCAATTTTAAGCATCAACATTCAAAGGGGAGTTACCCATGGCAAATGCAAAAGAGTTAACAGGGGCAGGCCTGCGTGGTCAAATCGCAGGTAAAACCGCTTTATCCACTGTAGGTAAAACAGGTTCTGGCCTGACGTACCGCGGTTATGACGTAAAAGATTTAGCGGCGCATTGTGAATTTGAAGAAGTGGCCTATCTGATTTTAAAAGGTGAGTTACCAACAGAAGCACAACTTGCTGCTTATAAAAGCAAACTGAAAGCCATGCGCAGTCTGCCACAGGCACTCAAAGAAGTGCTGGAGCGTATTCCATCTTCTGCCCATCCGATGGATGTGATGCGTACCGGCTGCTCTATGCTGGGCAATCTGGAAACAGAACAATCCTTTGCAGAGCAGCAGGACGCGACAGACCGCATGCTGGCGATTTTCCCGGGCCTGATTAACTACTGGTACAACTACAGCCACCATGGCAAACGAATTGACGTGGAAACAGCCGCTGATTCTATTGCAGAGCAGTTCCTCTGGACTTTACACGGTGAAAAACCGCAGGCGCTGCATACCCAGGTCATGCAGGCTTCATTAATTTTATACGCCGAGCATGAATTTAACGCTTCGACTTTTACCGCCCGTGTTTGTGCTTCAACCTTGTCAGATATGCATTCCTGCATCACAGGCGCTATTGGTTCACTGCGCGGTCCACTGCACGGTGGTGCCAATGAAGCGGCAATGGAACTGATTGAGAAGATGCAAAACCCGGATCATGCTGAAGAAACCTTAATGGGTATGCTGGCACGCAAAGACAAAATTATGGGTTTTGGCCATGCAATTTACGCAGAATCAGACCCACGTAACGCCGTGATCAAAGCCTGGTCGGAAAAACTGGCCGCAGCTAATGGTGACACCAAACTTTATGATGTGTCAGTGCGCTGTGAAGCGGTGATGTGGCGTGAGAAAAAACTGTTCTGTAATGCCGACTTTTTCCATGCCTCGGCCTACAACTATATGGGCATTCCAACCAAATTGTTTACACCGATTTTTGTTTGCTCACGTTTAACCGGCTGGGCCGCTCATGTGATGGAGCAGCGGGCTGACAACCGTATTATCCGGCCAAGTGCTGAATATACCGGTGTGGAGCCGCGTGAAGTCACGCCTATTGCACAGCGCGGCTAATCAACCATAAAGGGACGCAAAGCGTCCCTTTTGGCATGATGCTGCTTATCGCTCAATTTTTTTGGGCAGCAACAGTTGCTGCTCTGGAAGCTAAAAATGAATACTCAATATCGCAAGCCGCTTGCCGGCACGCAGTTAGACTATTTTGATGCCCGCGAGGCCGTCAATAACATCAGCCCTGGCGCCTGGGAAACCTTGCCTTATACCAGCCGTGTTCATGCGGAAAACCTGGTGCGCCGTGCAGATCCTGCCCAGTTAAATGCCTATTTAAGCCAGCTGATTGAACGCAAACAAGAGCTGGATTTTCCCTGGTTTCCGGCTCGAGTGGTGTGTCATGACATTCTTGGCCAAACTGCGCTGGTGGATTTAGCTGGCTTGCGTGACGCCATCGCCCAGATGGGCGGCGACCCTGCCAAAGTAAACCCTGTGGTGCCAACCCAGCTGATTGTTGACCATTCACTGGCCGTTGAGCATGGCGGTTTTGAAAAAGATGCTTTTGACAAAAACCGCGCTATTGAAGACAGACGCAACGACGACAGATTCCATTTTATTAACTGGACAAAAAAAGCCTTTAAAAACGTTGATGTGATACCGCCTGGCAACGGCATTATGCATCAGATCAATTTAGAACGGATGTCGCCGGTGATCCATGCCATTGATGGTGTGGCTTTCCCCGACACTTTGGTCGGCACCGACAGCCATACCCCGCACGTGGATGCATTGGGTGTTATTGCCATAGGTGTGGGTGGTTTAGAGGCTGAAAGTGTCATGCTCGGCCGTGCCTCCTGGATGCGCCTGCCAGACATTATTGGTGTGGAGCTGACAGGTAAAGCCCAGCCTGGCATACAGGCAACAGACATCGTCCTGGCACTGACCGAGTTTTTGCGTAAACAAAAAGTGGTATCCAGTTATTTAGAGTTTTTTGGTGAAGGCGCCAGCAGCTTAAGCCTTGGCGACAGAGCCACTATCTCCAATATGACGCCAGAGTATGGCGCCACTGCGGCGATGTTTTATATCGACCAGCAGACTTTGGACTATTTAACCTTAACCGGCCGCGATGCCGCGCAGGTTAAACTGGTCGAAACTTACGCCAAAACGGCCGGTCTTTGGGCTGATAGTTTAACCACAGCCGTGTATCCACGGGTGCTGAAGTTTGATTTATCCACTGTGGTTCGTAACATTGCTGGTCCTTCTAACCCGCATGCGCGGGTAGCGACCACCGACTTAGCGGCAAAAGGCATCAGTGGTGTGGTAGAAAATACCCCGGGTTTAATGCCGGATGGTGCTGTGATTATTGCTGCTATCACCAGCTGCACTAATACCAGCAACCCGCGTAACGTCATTGCCGCTGGTTTATTGGCGCGTAACGCCCACAATCTTGGGTTAAGCCGCAAGCCCTGGGTAAAAAGCTCATTAGCGCCTGGCTCCAAAGCGGTAGAACTGTATTTAAAAGAAGCTAATTTACTGACCGATTTAGAAGCCTTAGGTTTTGGTATAGTCGGTTTTGCCTGCACCACCTGTAATGGCATGAGTGGCGCTTTAGACCCAGTCATTCAGCAGGAAGTGATAGAGCGTGATTTATACGCCACAGCTGTGCTGTCCGGTAACCGCAATTTTGATGGCCGTATTCACCCTTATGCTAAACAAGCATTTTTAGCCTCACCTGCGTTAGTCGTTGCTTACGCCATTGCCGGCACCATCCGTTTTGATATTGAAAAAGATGTGCTGGGGGTCGTAGATGGCCGTGAAATACGCTTAAAAGACATTTGGCCAACAGATGCGGAAATAGACGCCGTTGTTGCCAGCAGCGTAAAACCGGAGCAATACCGCAAAGTGTACGAGCCTATGTTTGCAGTGTCGGTTGATTTTGGCGAAAAAATCAGTCCGCTTTATGACTGGCGGCCACAAAGTACCTATATTCGTCGTCCGCCTTACTGGGAAGGTGCGCTGGCCGGTGAGCGCACGCTCAAAGGTATGCTGCCGCTGGCGGTGCTGGGTGACAACATCACCACAGACCATTTATCACCATCCAACGCCATTATGATGGACAGCGCGGCCGGTGAATATTTACACAAAATGGGCTTGCCGGAAGAAGACTTTAACTCTTACGCCACGCACCGTGGTGACCACTTAACGGCGCAGCGCGCTACTTTTGCCAACCCTAAACTCATCAACGAAATGGCGGTGGTGAATGGTAAGGTGAAACAAGGTTCTCTTGCGCGGATTGAGCCAGAAGGCAAGGTCACCCGGATGTGGGAAGCTATTGAAACCTATATGGAACGTAAACAGCCGCTGATTATTATTGCCGGTGCTGATTATGGTCAAGGTTCGTCGCGTGACTGGGCGGCCAAAGGTGTGCGTTTAGCTGGTGTTGAAGCCATAGTTGCTGAAGGTTTTGAGCGTATTCACCGTACTAACTTAGTAGGGATGGGGGTATTGCCGCTGCAGTTTAAAGCCGGCACCAACCGCCAGACCTTAGGCCTGGATGGCACCGAAAGTTATGACGTCATTGGTGAGCGTTTGCCAAGGGCTGATTTAACTTTGGTCATTCATCGCCGTAACGGTGAGACGCTGCAAGTGCCGGTCACCTGCCGTTTAGATACCGCCGAAGAAGTGTCGATTTACGATGCCGGTGGGGTACTGCAGCGTTTTGCCAAAGACTTTTTAGGTGGTGCTGTTTAACACAGCAACCATAAATTTTCAGTACAAGCCGGTGCCTGCGTTGCAGGTGCCGGCTTTTTAGCAGGGTGACATCATGACTTTTGCACCACAAATTAAAATTGCCGCCACTTATATGCGCGGTGGCACCAGTAAAGGGGTGTTTTTTAACTTAACCGATTTACCTT
>FWWM01003245.1_pt1 | contig 41130 bp, 29 predicted proteins | sample 2228351 | NCBI WGS metagenome assembly FWWM01 (sample SAMEA103939774, study PRJEB20133) | metagenome
TTGGAGAACGGCCTTGTCTGCTCCCTTCCCCCCTGGGGGCAGGCAAGTTGCTACTTCCCTCCCAATTCTCTCCCTCAATACCTCACCCCCATCTCCCCTAAACACCGAATCCCCATAAGGGGGATACCATGTCCCTTCCGCAGTCCACGTGGCGCGGGATTCACGCTTGACCTTTTGCGGCTGCGGTTGATTCAATGGGCCATACGCGGATCGCTCATCCATGAGCAAGCCGGAGGATCCAATTCGCGCCTGCCTGCAGGAATGTCAATCGCTGAGTGACGGGACGTGGCAGTCGTGTTTCGTGTTTCCAGAAGACTTTCCCGGCTTCCAGGGCCATTTTCCATCGAACCCCGTGCTTCCCGGGTTCTACATGATACAGGCCGTGTTGGTCGCCGCTGAATGCGCCTGCGGTCGGCGGATGCGTCTCCGGGAAGTTATGACGGCAAAATTTTTGGCGGCGGTGCGGCCGAAGGCTGTGGTTCGTGTCCTTGGATCGGTCGAACCGGCGGGCGACGGCGCTTGGACCGTGAAGGCACGATGGGTGGTGGGTGAGCAGCGGATGGCGGAAATGACGTTACGAGTCGACGATGTCTCTGGAGTGAAACAATGAAAAGCGAAGGGTGCGGGATTTATTTTGAGCGCGCTCCAGGATCTCCGCCGCCGCTTTCTGCCTGGGTTTCTCGGCGGGTGGCCTTCCACGAGGTGGACCTGCTTGGCCAGGTTTGGTACGGCTGTTATGCGGTGTACTTCGAAGAGGCGGCGGCCGCTCTCCGCAGGGAATATGGACTTTCGCACCAGGAGCTTTTTGTGGCCGGCGTGCGGGCTCCGATTGTTCGCTGGCACGCGGATTACCACGCGCCGCTTCGGTTGGATGATGAGATCACAATTATTGCTCGTTTGTGTTGGCACGAAGGATCTCGTCTGAACATTGAATATGACGTGATTCGGCCGGATCGTCGGATCGCCGCCACAGGCTACACCGTGCAGCTCTTTACCGACGCCACAACCGGAGAACTCCTGCTGGCTTCGCCCGATATCCTCGAACGTTGCCGCCGGCGATGGTTGTCCGGCGAATGGAAGGACAAACCATGTACCCCGTGGTTGTCGCCTGGGATTTCATGACGCCTTTCGGGCACGGGTTGAAAACATGTTGGGAGGGGCTTCTTTCCGGACGGACGACCATTATGCCGTGCCGCCGATTCTGCACTGAAGCCTTCGGTGGCGCTTGGGCATCGGTTGTACCGGGAATCGAACCGCGACCATCCGAATCCCTTTTAGAACACATGCTCCGGCCTGTTCAGGAAACGTTGCAGCCCTACCTGCCTTCCGATACGCGGCTTATTTTTGCCACCACGGTTGGAGCCATTGATGAACTGGAGAACGCTGTTCTAACTGGCAACGGGAATTGCCAGGCCGGTAATGTGCTGGCTTTGCTCGAGCGCGTGCGCAGCGGCTTCGGGTTGTCGGATACGAGTATTCTCGTTTCGGCTGCTTGTGCGTCCTCAACCGTAGCCTTGGCGCAGGCAGCAGCCTGGATCCAGGATGGCACGGCCAGCGCGGTTCTGGTGGTGGCCGGAGACAGTGTGAGCGAGTTTGTGCTTTCGGGTTTTTCCGCGCTTTTCGCCCTTGCGCAAGGACAGGCCGCGCCCTTTGACGCGGCACGCAGCGGTCTTAGTCTTGGAGAGGCAGCCGGTGCCTGGTTGATGATGAGCGGAGAGCGGGCCGTGGCCGAGGGACGCCCCATCCTCGGCGCAGTAGCCGGCTGGGGTCTGAGCTGCGATGCCAACCACATGACCGGTCCTTCTCGAGACGGCCGCGAACTTGCCTTGGCCATCCGCCGGGCCCTTGTCCGGGCCTGTTGTTGGCCTGAGCAGATCGGGTCTATCTGCGCGCATGGCACGGGAACTCCGTACAACGACGCCATGGAAATGAAAGCGTTTCGGCAGGTTTTCGGGAATACCCCGCGTCCCACGTATTCCATCAAGGGTGCTCTCGGACACAGCCTAGGTGCCACGGGGCTTGTCGAGGCAGCGATAGCCCTGGAATCCCTGCGGCATGCTCGCATCCCGCCTACAGCCAACCTGTGCGTTGTTGACGAATCGGCGCGCGGTTGGGTGGCCAATCGTCCGGTGGAAACGCCCGGCGCCCAGGCGGCCCTTTCCACGAATTCGGGATTTGGTGGCATTAACGCCGCTCTTGTGCTCCGGCTTAAGCCCGAGCGTCAGGAGGCGGGATGCGTACCCACGCGCGGATCCTCGCCCTCGCTCCTTGGCGTGGGATGGGTGGGGCGAGAAGCGTGCGGCAGCGTCCGACGCCGAGAAAGCTGGCCTCTTGGGTTCCTGCGTTTTCCCGGTTCTGAGTGGCCGGGTCTTGCCTATCCTGTCCGGAATTTCGGCCGGTTCGATCGCGATTCCCGGCTGGTACTGGCTGCTTCGGTCCTCGCGCTTCGGGACGCCGGGTTGTCGTATGAGCCGGGCCGAAAACTGTGCGGTGGTCTGATTGGAACCAGTCCGGAAGGCGCGCTTGCGGGGAATCGCGCGTATTTTGCGGATTACGTACAGAACGGGCGGAAATGGGGACGTGGAAACCTGTTTCTTTACACTCTGCCTACGAGTCCTCTGGCGGAAACGGCCATTCATTGTGGGCTACAGGGGCCTCTATATTACGTGTCGGCGCCGTGGAACCGATTGGATTTGCTGAAGGAAACCGCCGGATTGTGGGTCCGCGCGGGAGATGCTCCGTTCATGCTGGCAGCCGCTTGCGATGAGGCCGGAGCGGTGGTATGGGTGTTCGGCCTGCGGGAACAAGACCGTCGGGAGAGTAGAGTGGACCGTTGGGATCAGGATGCGATGAGGAAAACAGACAGCCTGGAAGAGTTGCTCGCGACGTTGGCCCGTGCTCCCCTTTCCGGGGGCAGCGCGCATGAGCCGCGTTAAGGCCTTCCTGCCCAGCCCCGTTGTTCGCTGAGTGGGATCCCTGCCGCAGGACGGACACGTGGATGGCGGTGTGGCCGCCCTGAACCGGTCACCGAGTGTAGACACGCGGATATCGCACTCGGACGGAAAGACACAGTATCGTGAAACTGAAGCTCATTTTCCCGCGGTGGCCCCGGATGCCCAACCAGCCGGAGTTCCATCTTCCTCCCCATGGTCCACTGGTTTTTGCGGCCGCGTTGCCGCCGACGGTATCGGTGACGTTTTGTGACGAAAACGTTGAGCCCTTGGACCTTTCCGATACGCCGGACATGGTGGCTATTTCGGCCCTTCTCACCTGTCAGATGCCGCGGGCATGGGCCATTGCAGACGCCTATCGAATGCGCCGGATTCCCGTACTTTTCGGCGGGATCGGCGCCATGTTGCATGCTGAAGAAACGCTGCTGCACGCCGACTCCGTTTTCCTTGGAGAGGTGGAAGGGCGACTTGAGGCGGTGATCGAGGATTTTTCCCGCGGATGTCCGCGACCGATCTATGACTACTTTCATCAGCCTCCGGATACGCGCCTCATCAAGCCCGCCCGTCGCGATCTATTGAAACGGGAACGGTACAATTACCGCGGGATACAGATGGTGGATCTGGTCCATGCCTCGCGCGGGTGCCGCTTCAACTGTTTTCCGTGCTGCACGCCGTTTCTGGGGGGAAGAGTTTTTCGGCCGCGGCCGCTGGACCACGTGGTGGCGGAGCTTTCGGGCATTGAGAACCGACGCCTTTTTTTCGTGGACAACTCCCTGGCGCAAGACGGCGAATGGGAGAAGGAACTGTTCCGGGCGATTATGCCTCTGAGGAAGAAATGGATTTCGCATCCGATTCGCGACGACGAAACGATCCTGGATTTGGCGGCGGCTGCCGGCTGCTGGTACGTGTATCAGGCTATTGTAAACATGTCACCGGTCATCGAGGCTCGCATTCGTCGACTGCATGAGCGAGGCATCAGCGTGGAAGGCACAATCATTCTGGGGACCGACGACCAGGATGAGGACTACATCAAGCGGTTGGTGGAGTATCTGTTGAAACTGGACTTAGATTTGGCTGAATTCACCATCCTCACGCCGTTTCCCCACACGCCCATCCGCGCTAAACTGGAAGCGGAAAGACGGATTCTGCATAACGACTGGGAACGGTACACGGGCGCGGAAACGGTTTTTCAGCCCGCCCGCATGCGTGTGGATACGCTGAACCGGATGTACCAGTACGCCTGGGACACTTTCTATGCCAATCGGAGCCGGGAGACACGCATGGCCCAGCTCTATCTCCGCGTCATCGAAAAGGAAAAGCGGGATGGCACCTATACGCCGGTACGCCTTTCCCCGCGGCGAAGTTGGCCGCACCGTTCGTCCTCCGTCCCGCCGAGCGCCCCATCATGAGGATTCTGCTCCTGTCTGCCAATACGGCTGTATCTCCCTACCCTGTTTTTCCTCTAGGTCTGACCATGATTGCCGCCGCCTTGCGCGAAGAAGGCCATGAGGTTCGTATTTTTGATCCCCTCGTTCACGGCAGCGGACGGGAACCGCTTACCCGCGTGCTTCGTGCCTGGGAGCCCGAACTGCTCGGCGTGTCGCTGCGGAATATTGACAATGTGAACCTTGTCCATGAGCAGCGGTACCTCGATACGGCCCGCGCGCTGGTGGAGATCTGTCGGCAGGAGAGCCGCGCTCCTATTGTTCTCGGTGGCAGTGGGTTTTCTCTGATGCCCGAGCGCCTTCTGGAGGCCTTACGGGCCGATTACGGAATCGTCGGCGAAGGCGAAAGGGCGATGGGCGCGCTAGCTCGTGCCCTCGCCGAGGGACAGCCGCCGGCGACACGATGCCTGCGGGCACCTCCGTCTCTCGAAGGGCTCTCCATCCCGTCGCCCGCCTATGACCCGGAGCTTTTGGCCTTTTACGTGCACCGTGGCGCCATTGCTCCGGTCCAGACCAAACGCGGTTGTGCCTACCGGTGCGCGTACTGCTCCTATCCGTTGCTGGAAGGGGCTGCCGTCCGCCTGCGGGATCCCGGCAAGGTGGTTGCCGACATCCGGCTGCTCACGGAAAGGCATGGAGTGCGATACATTTTTTTTGTGGACTCCGTTTTCAATGACCGCGAGGGTCAGTATCGTCTCCTGATTGAGGAGATGGAACGGGAAAATATATGCGTGCCGTGGACGGCCTTTTTTTCTCCCGGAGGACATTGGGACGACGCTGTTCTCCGCCGAATGCGCCACACGGGGCTGACCACTGCGGAAATCGGCACGGACGCGGCCTCGGACGCCACGTTGGCTGGCTTGGAAAAACGCTTTTCGTTTGAGGACGTTATGGTTTTCAACCAGCACTTGGTACGCCATGGCATTACGCCCGCCCATTTCCTCATGTTCGGGGGACCCGATGAAACCCGCGAAACCGTCACGGAAGGGCTGCGCAATCTTGAACGGCTCGAGGGCGCTATTGTGTTCGCGTTTCTGGGTGTGCGCATCCTGCCGGGTACAGCCCTTGCGGCGCGTGCACAGCAGGAGGGAATCCTGGCTCCGGGAACGGATCTCTTGCCGCCCACCTATTACCTATCCCCCGCCGTAGAACGGGACTGGCTCGAAAACACGCTGACACGCACCTTTGCACAACACCGCAACTGGGTCTTTCCCCCCGATGCCTTGGATGACGTGATACGTGTCCTGCACCGGATCGGCTATGCCGGCTCACTGATGGACCTGCTGGCTGCTCGGGCCGCACGACCTCAACCCCCTACACGCTGTTCCTTGCCGTAGGCGCGTTGTCCATGCCAGAGTCGGATTCCATGACCCGCACGATACCCGCGCGCCGACGCGGCAATCGGCTGGGTTTTTGGTTTTTCCGCACCGCGCTGCGATGGACTGGGCTTGGCGGCGCATATGGCCTTTTGTACCCCGTCTGCCTCTACTACCTGCTATGCGATCGGGCGGCCGTGCGCGTGGCACTCAGTTATGTTCGTCGCCGATTCCCCGGTCGAGGTTGGATCCATCGCCCACTGGCCGTCTACCGGTTGTTTGTCAGCCAGGGGCGCAATCTGATCGATCGGTATGCGCTGCTATCCGGAGAGGTTCCGTTCCAGATCGAGGTGGAGGGGCGAGAGACGTTGGAGAGCCTGCTGGAAGACCGAAGCGCCGGTTTGATCCTTTTGATGTCGCATGTGGGGAATTGGCAGGCCATTCTTCCCACGCTTCGGCATCTGCGCCGAACCGTTCATTTGATCATGCGTCCCGAGGACAACTGGGCTGTGCGGAAAACGTTGGCGGTTGACCAGGAAAGTCCCAACGTTCGGGTCATTTCTCCGGAACAATTTTTGGGAGGTGTGCTGGACGCTCTCCGCGCACTCGCCGAAGGACATGTGGTCGCTGTCATGGGCGATCGGGGATACGATTTCTCGACGATGGAGGTTCAATTTCTGGGAAGCCCGGCGCGGTTCCCCTACGCAGCGTTTACATTGGCCGCCGCGGCGGCGTGCCCTGTGGCGGTCCTGTTTGCCGTTCCCGGCGGCCGGCGAACCTACCGAATCTGCGTGGCCCGCGTGTTTCGCCCGCGATACGAGGAGAAACCTAGCCGGCGTGAACAACTTCGAGCGTGGGTTCAGGAGTATGCGACGGTAGTGGAGGCCTTTCTGCAGGAACACCCATGGCAAGGCTTTCTTTTCCACGACGTGTGGACAGATTCGTCCGCCGCATACCAACGGTGACTCATCCTGTTTTCTGCCTCAGCGAAAGGCCACTGCGGACAGTGTATGACGAGGCGGCCGGCCGGAGTGGAACGCCCCCTGCCCCGTTGAGGAGCCGCTGGGAAACGTTTCCTTGTGCGGCGGAAGGGGTGGGGCAGGAACGGGGTTGAATAGGCTTGAAGGAAAACCTTTCCCTGCATAGATTGGCTTGGATGTGGGCTCGGGTGGTGGAATGGCAGACACGCTAGGTTGAGGGCCTAGTGACCGTTGAGGTCGTGCAGGTTCAAATCCTGTCCCGAGCACCCTCCTCGTTTCCCTCCTCACCGCGGGCCAGAAAGCTCGCCGGTGTGTCCGCTCCCGTGGTCCGTCACCAGAGACGTTTCGCGGTGGCCCTTGTGTTCCGGTTCGAGCCGTGCGCGGTGGCCAACGGCCGGAAACGCGCTTGCAAGGCCAGAGGCTAAGTCCTACCCTGTTTTTTCTAACTACATGCGCACGGGCGTTCCACGGTGACGTCAGAGTATACGCAGCCGGTTAGACCTCGGGTCGTCCCAGCAATGGGTGTCGCGTTGTCCATGAATGACTCAGGCCGGAATCCAGTTTCAAGGCTTGACGCCGCAAGCGATGCGGTGCGTTCGGAAATACAGGAGTATCTGCATGCCCGACAGCGACGAAGGCGGACGCTTCCACGGGCCGCCTTAATTGGCGTCGGCGTCGGTATCACAGCGTTACTTTTTCGCGCCGCCTTGACGGCCATGGGTATGGTACGGAACGCCCTTCTATTCTGGGCGCATAACGTTTCGGCATGGGGATGGGTGCTCCCGATGTTGTTCACCCTGATGGGTACCCTGGCGGCTGTTCTCCTCACACGCCGCTATGCACCTGAAGCGAGTGGAAGTGGCATTCCGCATTTGGAAGCCGTTGTTCGCCGCTTCCGTGAACTCAACGGGAAGCGCGTTGTGCTCGTCAAGTTCCTTGGTGGCATTCTCGCCATCGGCAGTGGATTGGCTTTAGGACGCGAAGGACCCACGGTTCAAATGGGAGGTGCGGTCGGCGAGGCGTTCGCGCGCTGGATGAAGGTATCCGGACGAGAACGCCTGACGTTGATTCTGGCGGGCGCAGGCGCGGGATTAGCTGCCGCATTCAATGCCCCCTTTTCGGGTGTAATCTTCGTGCTGGAGGAACTCCGGGGGGATTTTCACCCTCTTGTATTCGGATCGGCCTTAATGGCGGTTATTCTCGCGAATGTGGTGGCCCGAATCGGATCAAGCCAGTTTCCCATTTTGACCGTTCCCAGTTATCCCCCGCCTCCGCTGACGGCCTTGCCCGTGTTCGCCCTGTTGGGAGCGGTGGCCGGCTTCCTTGGCGTTCTCTTCAACCGTGTTCTGCTGGCTGTTGTCGAGGGATACAGACGATTACCCGGTCGTTTCGTGTTGTGCCTTGTGGCACTCACTGGGTGCATGGTTGGGCTGGTGGGATGGTTTTCGCCCGTTCTGCTGGGTAGCGGAGATGCGTTAGTGGAAGCCGCTCTCCAAGGCGACATGCGGCTGACTACCCTTTCGCTCGTATGGATCGGTCGTTGTGTCCTCACGATGGTCAGTTACGGAACGGGCGCTCCCGGCGGTATTTTTTTTCCCTTGCTGGGGCTTGGCGCCTTGCTGGGTTTAGCCATTGGACAAATGACCCATTGCCTGCTTCCCGATGTTGTGCCGATAGCCGGTGCGTTTGCCGTGGTGGGGATGGCAGCCTATTTTGTCGCCATCGTCCGTGCCCCGCTTACGGGCATTATGCTCATCGTTGAAATGACCGGCAGCTATTCGCTGATGTTGCCCTTGCTGGTGAGTGGCCTCTCTGCCTATGCCGTTGGTGAATTTCTTAAGGACGTGCCCATTTATGAAGCGCTCCTGAAGCATGATCTGAAACAGGCCGGAGCAGCCTCGGTCTCCACCGAGCCGCTGGTCGTGGAATTTGTCGTCGAACCCGACTCTCCCTTCGCCGGTCGCCCCATACGAACTCTGGGGCTTCCACCGGGCTGCCTTATCGTCCGGTGTGCGGACGGAAAACGGGAATGGATACCGAAGGCCAATACCTGTCTCCAAGCCTCTGTGCGCATTACAGCGGTGGTGGCTCCAGAAGCCTCCGACGCTCTGGAACATTTGCGACAGGGATGTCAGGCGCGTCCCAGGACGTGAAACAGAAAACGGGCTAACCGGCCGCCCCTGCCGACCTTGCTCTGCGGCGCGCGGGAGCGGCCGTCCGATGGAGGAACCATCCTACCGAACGGCGTGAACGGGGCGGGGCGCCGGACGTTCCGCCGAGGATGTCTCGCGTTTCACCTTCGGTGACCGGAGAGAAAACGGCATGCGCGCGGTGCTTCGAAATATCCGGCAGCGATTAGGGCCTCTGTGGTGGTATTCCCTGCTTATGCTGGCGGTCTCGCAGACCGGCAACCTCTTCAATTTCATCGTAGGGGCCTTTCTTGTTCCCGACATTCTGGACGCCGAAACGCTGGGGGCCGTGTTGCCTCTGACCCGTCTGGCCGCATTCCTCTCCGTTCCTCTGGCCGTGGGCGTGGGAACGGCCATGAAGTTTCTCAACGTGTTTCAGATCCGGGGAGAAGCCGGGCGTGTGAAAACCCTTTTGCGACATTCGCTTTTATTTACGCTGATGGCGTCGGCGGCCATCCTGGGTCAGGTGTGGTGGTCGCGCGGGTTCGTTCACGTCCGGCTGCGGGTGGAAGGAAACGCCGTGATGCTCCTGGTGGGCGCGCTGGCTGTGGCGTCGTGCTGGCAGCCTGTGGCGGAAGGGGCTGCAGTAGGCCTGAAACGGTTTTCTGCCTGCATCGTTTCCCGCGTCATCGGGCCGGCCACGCGGCTCTTGCTGGCATGGCTGCTGCTGCGGCGTTTTCAGGTGATCGGATACCTGGCGGCCCAATTAGGCGGCTTCCTGATCGTGATTGGCTTTCTGCTCTGGGGGTTCCGCCGTCATGTCCAGAAGGACGTTCGGGCGATCTCCTACGCGGCGCACGTGCCGGACATGCTCCGGTACATGCTCTTCCTGGGCCTTTTTATGGCGGCCGGAGCGCTGCAGGCGGCGGTTGAGCCGTGGGTGGTCCGACACCGGCTCCCTGAGCCCGATTCGGCCGGCTTCTATTTTGCGACGCTATTTGGCAGCATCCCGGCCTATCTGGCTGGCGCCATCTTTCCCTTCCTGTTCCCGCTGGTGTCCGAAGCGCATGAACAGCAGCAGCGCACGCGGGCGATGTTGTTCCAGGCCATGGTGGTCGTGGCCGGTGTGGGAGCCGCAATAACGGTGCTGTTGGCCGCGTTCGGCGCTGCCCTTCTGGACCTCCGTGATTCCTGGCGCGTGTACCGGGCCTACAGTCCCTACCTGGCCGCGCTGGCCGCTGCCACCACGCTGGACGGCATGATAGGATGCTTCGTGTCGCACGAGACCGCTTGCCGTCGATTTCGTTTTCTCGCATATTATGCGCCCATTCTAGTGGCTGAGGCGGCGGGGTTGTACACGATGACAGGATGGACTTTTTTCCGGGGACGTGTGCCGGATGATGTGTGGGCATGGGTTCATGCCCAGCCCATTCGTACGCTGGCCTTTGTGGTGGGGGTTATGGTGGCCACGCGCGCCTTGCTTTTCCTCATCATGCTGCTCCAGGCCTGGCTGTCGCGCGAAGCATGGCTCCGCCATCCAGCGCACGCGGAGCGCTCGGCGAAATAGACCCGCCCGTTCCGAGGGTACGAACGCCGGGCGATGCCGCCCGTGGCCTGTGAACGGAGGTAAAACCGGTGTGTGGCATTGCAGGCATCGTCGAATTGAACGGCGCGCTGGCCAGCGAGGCCGCCGTGGACGTCATGGCCGACGCTATCCGGCACCGCGGACCGGACGATGAGGGGTTTTTTGTCGATGGAAATGTGGCCTTGGCCAGTCGCCGGTTGGCGATTCTGGACCTGTCACCGCGCGGCCGGCAGCCGATGTGGAACGAGGACGGGAGCTTCGCCGTGGTGCACAATGGCGAGGTCTACAACTTCGCGGAAATCCGTCGCGAGCTCGAATCCCGGGGGCACGTATTCCGATCGCACACGGACACCGAAGTCATTCTTCATGCCTATGAAACATGGGGGCCTGAGTGCCTTCACAAGTTCAACGGCATGTGGGCCGTTGCCATTTACGACCGCCGGAACCGGCAATTGTTTCTGGCGCGCGACCGGTTTGGGGTCAAGCCGCTGTATTACTACCGGGATGATCGACGGTTTCTTTTTTGCAGCGAAATCAAAGGATTGTTGACGCAGGGTATTGCGCGAGAGGCCGACGACACCGCGATTTTCGACTATCTGATCTATAACCTTCTGGACCATGACGTCCGCACGTTTTTCAGGGGAATCCGGCGGTTGCTTCCTGGCCATGCCATGATCCTGGACGTCCAGACGGGAACCCAAGACATTCGCCGGTGGTATGCCCTGGAACCAAGGCCCGCCTCCGGAGACGATCGCTTCCTGCTGAAGGATCTTTTTGCCGACAGCGTGCGGCTGCGCCTGGTGGCGGATGTTCCCGTCGGCTCCTGTTTGAGTGGCGGCATCGATTCCTCCTCCATTGTGTGCATGATGCGGCAGCTTGTTCCGGAGCACACGATCAAGACGTTTTCCGCCGTGTTTCCCGGCACGGGTGTGGACGAAAGCCGCTACGTGCGTGCGGTCGTGGAACAAGCCCGCGTTCACTCCTACCGCGTCACCCCCACGCCGGAGGAACTCGTCGCAGACCTTCCGGATCTCATCCGGGCTCAGGAAGAGCCAATACTGAGTACAAGCCCCTATGCCCAGTACCGGGTCATGAAACTGGCGCATGAGAATGGCATGAAGGTGCTGCTGGACGGGCAGGGAGGGGATGAGCTGTTCGCCGGCTACGACGGATACCTGGGCGTTTATTTCAGAGAGCTGTTTCTCTCCGGTCGTTGGAGAGCACTGCTGCGCGAAGGTGCGCTCTATGCGCGCCATGCCCGCAAGACCATTCCGTTTCAGGTCGCCGTCTATCTCCTGTTGCCTCGCGCGATCGGACGCGCGGTCCGCCGCATCTGGTTTGCGCCATGGCTCGATCGGGATTTCTGGACAGCTCGCTGCGATACACAGGATCGCGACACGGCCCTCCGTCGTTGCCGCACCCTCAACGCCCGCTTGAAAGAGTCTATCGAGATTTCCTCGATTCCCCTTCTGCTTCGCTACGAGGACAAAAATGCCATGCGGTGGAGTGTGGAGAGCCGCGTTCCGTTCCTGGACTATCGGCTGGTCGAATATAGCCTTTCCCTCCCGTCGGAGCGCAAGATTTGTGACGGCATCACCAAGCGCGCCTTCCGTGACGCGCTCGCCGACCTCCTGCCGGAGGCGGTGCAGGCGCGAAGAGACAAGATCGGGTTCGCGACGCCGGAGGAGGAATGGCTTCGCGCACCGGCGGTCGTCGCCTTCGTGCGCGATCTGATCGCCTCACACGCGTTTCGCGCGCGGGGCTACTGGAACGCGGACCGCTTCTGCCGGTTTTTCGAAGGGGCGCTCCGCGGTGGCGGGGGCGGAAAAGCCCGGCAGGTCTGGAAGGTTGTTTTCCTAGAGCTTTGGTTCCGTGAGATCCTTGCCCCGTCTGCCTCTAGCCATTGTTCCCCTTCCGCCTCACTCGGCCGGTTGCACGCAGCGGCCATAACGCCCCCTCCACATCGAGAGGGGCAGGGAACATCGGGTTCCTGACCGCCTCCTTCCATTTCGCTATCGGGGAGTAGGTTTCCCGGACAAAAGCGGATCGCCCTGCCGTGTCGCACGCCAGTCTCACAAGGCGCCTTCGGATCGTGGTTGACACGTGGCACACGCAGACGGTTTCCCTCTCCGCGTCGGTTCATGCGGGATGGTTAGGGCGACCGGGTTTCCACGTGCTGGACGCGCAATGCCTTCTCAAAAAAGGATGCCGTATTATTGCAAGGGCTGCGCGCCCAATACCCGCCGTGACATGTTGACAGTTTGATGACAGCTGTGTAGTGTGCGGGCCGTATATCGATACGAGGCTGATCCTATGAGCCGTAAGCGCATCTTGCTGGTGGATGACGAGCCGGATGTTCTCAAGGCCATCGAGCGTGTTATTCGCTCCGCACTCGACGCCGACGTGGTGCTCGCCACGAGCGGTAAGGAAGCGCTCGACCGCCTAGAAAAAGAACCCTTCGATGTTCTCGTTGCCGATATCATGATGCCGGAGATGAATGGGATGGATCTCCTCCACATCGTACAGGAGCTCTACCCGAGAACGATCCGGCTGGCCTTTTCCGGATGGGCGAGTGAAGAGGTGGCTTACCGCACGGCGGGCACGGTGCACCAATTTCTCAAGAAACCGGGGGACCTCCTCGTCCTTGGCGGGAAGATTCAGGCCGTGTTGAATCTGAGGCGGATGCTACCGGAGGAAGGGCTCGAGCGAGTGGTCACCTGCGTGAAGTCGCTTCCCGCCCTGCCTGCCCTGTACCACGAACTCGAGACGGAATTGGTTTCTTCGGACCCCTCGCTCGAGCGGATAGGTAAGGTCATCGAACAGGATATCGCTATGAGCGCGAAGATTCTGCAACTTGTCAATTCCGCTTTCTTCGGACTCCGAGAACAGGTGACCAGCCCGTTCCAGGCGGTCAGCCTTCTGGGGGTGAATATCATCCGTTCCCTCGTGCTGGCCTTTCACGTGTTTGGCGCGTGGGAAGATCGGAGAGGAAACGGCTTCGACCCGCATGAGCTGTGGCGGCACAGCCTGAACGTTGCCGCCCTCGCGCGTCGTCTGGCTCAGGTGGAAACGTTTGCTGCAACAGCCATCGAGGAAGCCTACGTGGCCGGCATGTTCCACGACGTCGGCAAGCTCATCCTTGCCGAGAACCTGCCCGATTCGTGGACCGCTATTGATAATCTGATCATCGGAAAAGGTTTCTCCCGCCTTGCCGCCGAGCGCGACGTGTTGGGTGCCACCCATGCGGAAGCAGGTGCCTATCTGCTTGCGTTATGGGGATTCACGGATTCCGTGGTGAAAGGGGTTGCGTTTCACCATGCCCCTGGTCCCGCCGCCCCAGTGGACTCGGTCCCCGTCGCGGCGCTTGTCCACGTGGCCAATGCGTGGGACTACGAAACCCGTGGCGTTTCCTCGGAACCTCAGCACCGGCTGGATGAGGCTGCGCTTCAGTCTCTGGGGTTGGCGCAACGACTTGCGATCTGGCGCGAACGGGTAGGTTCCGGCTGGACACAGTCCGCATAGAGGGGACGGCTCCCCGCCTAGAGGGACGATTCGCCCGGAGCGTTCTCGCTCCTTAACGCATATCGCCCAATAGTCGCGATCCCTCCGCGGACCGCCCGTGTTTCCAGGTCGTCCACAAACGGGTAGCCTCCGGAACTCGCAACAGAGTCACAAGAAGCCCATAGGTGCCGACTCCCGCACAGCCTCCCGCGACCAACCCCGACACAGCCCTTCGCCAACCGGGGCCGATCCACTCCTCCGCGACGCGGGCCGCCAGAAACGCTACAGCCCCAGCCAGAACGGCCGAAAACACCACGCGAGCCAGAAACACGAGCCAGTCGCCCAGTCGGCCCACATGCACCCGACGTCTGAGGACAACGAGCAGGTGGAGAGAGGTGACCGTGGCCAGAATGGCTGTGCTGAGCGCCAGCCCCCGATGTCCCAACCCGCATCCTTTGACCAGAACAAAATTCGCGGCCGCGTTCAGGGCCATGCCCAACACGCTGACCCGCAACGGGATCGCCGGAGCCTCCATCGCATGGAAGCATGGGACCAGAATTTTCAGCGTGGCGTACCCCACAAGACCGAAGGCATACGCGCGAAGCGCTGCCGCGGTTTGCGCCGTGTCCCACGGTGTGAAACGGCCGTGCTGGTAGATCGTTCCGATCGCCTCCGGGGCCAGGGCCAACAGCCCTGCGACAGCCGGGATGGTCAAAAAACAGGCTAGTCTCAGCGCTTCTTCAATGGTGGCGCTGAAGGCTACCCGATCCGTTCGCGCATGGTGCCGCGCCACGACTGGCAGTGTGACCGTAGCGATAGCCACTCCGAAAACGCCTATGGGAAATTGCAACAGGCGAAACGCGCAGTTCAGCCAGGAACGACCCCCGTCTATTTCCGAAGCAAACATGCCATTGACCATCACGTTCACTTGGACGACAGCGCCTGCCAGAAGGCCGGGCACGGCCAGACGCCACACATGCTGGAGCGCCGGGTCGCGCCAGTCCGGCATCCAACGCCAGCGAAACCCCAACCGATAGAGCGCGGGAAGTTGAACGCCCAGTTGGCCTATCCCTCCGAGTAGCACGCCCATCCCCATCCCGTAAAGCCCTTTCGGACCGAAGTGGGGATGTCGCCAGTCAGGCTGGGGATCCAGAGCGTAGGCAAACGTCACCCCCAGCGCAATGGATACGAGGTTAAACACCGCCGATGCCGACGCCGGAAGACCGAAAATGAAGCGCGCGTTGAGCGCACCCATCACGACAGCGGCGAGCGAAACGAACAGGATGAAGGGGAAAAACACGCGCGTCAGCCCGACGGTCAGTTCGAACTTTCCGGGAACATGGAGGAATCCGAAGTGCATCACACGAACAATCGGCCACGCCAAAAGTATCCCTACCGCACACACGATACCGAGCATAAGAATCAAAACCGACGCCACCCGGTTGAGCAAAGCCCAGGCCGAACGTTCCCCCTCGGTTTCGTAGAGCTTGGCAAAGGTGGTTGTGAACGCGGTGGAAAGGGCGCCCTCGGCGAACAGGTCGCGGAGCATGTTAGGAATTTGAAATCCAGCGAGGAACGCATCCAGAAGCTTCCCCGCGCCGAACAGCGCTGCCAGAACCAGTTCCCGCGCCAGTCCCAGGACACGAGAACCCATGACGGCCAGGCCGACAATGGTGGACGCCCGCAACACCCGACTCATGAATAAGACCTGTTCCGTTTTTGTGGTGTGAACACTATCCCCTGATCGGGCCAAGGGTCAAGCGGCATACCGCCTCCGTCTTGCGTAGGATGGGGAAAAGACGATGCCGGCCTCCCCACCCCAGATGCCCTCCCCGAGAAACCAGGCGCGCGGGCCACCGCATTATTCGGTTGCCGATGCGCCCCACGTCAACTATGGTTAAAAAAAGATGATTTTCGTTCCCTTGAGACTCAAGCGCGCCGGAGAGGCGTTGGCGCACACTCCCTCAAACGGGGCTCTGGCGCACGCGCCGCCTGGGCACAAAGCGGGAGGAAACCTATGAAAAGCACACACTCACTTGCGTGGGGAACCCTCGGCATCGTGGCCATGCTTGGTGCTGGATGCGCTTTATTTCGCGCAAGCACGCGAGACATGGACCCTGCGCAGCCCCATCACATGACCGCACGTTACGACTACACCGATTTGCGTCAGCTGACGCGACAGGCCTGCGAGGATATTCTGGCGAGCGCTCTGGTTGCTGAGCGAGATACCCCCCTGCTGATGCGTCTGGGGACCATTCAAAACCGCACGGAACAGCATGTGGATACCCGCGCGCTCGCCGAGCGCCTTCGCTCTCTTCTGGCGCAGCACGGCAACGTGCAGTTCGTTGCCGAAACGCTCCGAGAGGACGTGCTGAAAGAACAGGAGTATCAGGCGCGTCACGTGTAGAAGGACAGCCGCGTCCTAGCCGGTCAACAGGCAAACCCCCGCTACCTTTTATCGGGGTCCCTGGTGGAGATCCGCATGGAAGAGCCGCGGCAGGTGCGGCTTGCCCGGAGGGAAATTCGCTATTACAGCCTTACGCTTGAGATTACCGACCTGCAGTCCGCAAAAATTGCTTGGACTCGTTCGTACGAAATCACGCGACTGGCCAGTCAGCCTTTGATCGGATGGTAGCATGGTGCTGCGCCGAGCGCACACGTGGCCCGGCTGTCCGGCCGCCGTCGTTCTTTTTCTGGTGACCGGCATGGTGCTGGTCACCGGATGCGCGACATCGACGTTGGACCGGGCACGGGCCGATTTCTATCGAGGCCGATTCACGGAGGCGGATGCCACCCTTTCCGACGCGGCCGTTGCGCCTCAGGATCGCGTTCTGGTCTGGATGGAGCGCGGCACCATTCGCCAGGCGCTCGGCCGGTACGCGGAAAGCTGCCAGGATTACTTGGCCGCCGCGCAACGCATCGCGGAACTTCGGACACGGAGTCTGTCGCGGGATGTGACCAGCCTCGTCGTCAACGACACGGTGCGGGACTTTGCCGGTGTCCCGTACGAACGCACGCTCCTCCATGCGTTCACCGCCCTCAACTACCTCGCGGAAGGAAACGCGGAAGACGCCGCGGTGGAGGCCCGCCTCATCATCCGTTCTCTCTTGCCGGAAACGCGGGGCGAGTATCCTGAGGATGCTTTCTCCCGGTACATGGCCGGACTCTGCCTGGAATTGTTTGGCGATAGGGACAATGCCTCTATTCAGTACCGTCGCGCGGGGGAACTGGCTCCCGGCGTACGCATTGACGAACGCGGCCGCATCAGCCCGCAACGCGTCGCTCCTGCCCCCGCATCGCCCGCTGTGCCGGAACCGGAGGAACCGGACGGCGCGGAACTCGTGTGTCTGGTCTTCATGGGACGATGCCCCCGAATGTTCCGGGAAACCGATCGGTCCTTTTTCCCTGGGAAGCCTGTTGGCTTTGCCGAGATCGCTATCGACGGGCGCCTTTTGGGCCGCAGCTATGCTCTGGCCGACATCCGGGAACTGGCCGTGACAACCCATCAGCTGACGGCCGCGCAGCGCGCGGCGAAGACGTTCACGCGTCTTCTGATAAAGGAAGGCCTATCCGAGACTGTTGCGGCACGAAGCAACGAAGTCCTCGGGGACCTTCTGCGGTGTATCCTGATCGATCTGCTGGAACGTCCGGACGAGAGAGGCTGGCAGACGCTTCCGCAGTCGCTTCAGGTCGCACGTGTATCCTGTCCGTCCCATCTCGCGCGGTTTACCATCACGTTTAGGGATTGGAATGGCACGGTCCGTTCTACAGTAGAGAGCGCACGTCCGTTGGCCCAGTGGGGACGGACGTTTTTCTTTTTCTGCCGAGACGACCCCCCCATCGTACCTTCCAGAGCCAGCTCGAGACCGGCCAAACTGTGAGACACCCTTGGATGGAGTGCCGAATTGTCCTGTAGCCGGAATAACGGTGAAAAGCGAAACCTAAGAAGCGCCGCGCCGTGGAGGACGGTGCGTTCCGTCGGGATACCTCCCAGGACCCTGCGCCTGCTTTCGGCATGTCACCTTTCCCGTTGCTTTTTGTGGCCGTTTGGCCTAAGAAAAAACCGTCCGAGCGCGCAGGACGGGCCCGTAGCTCAGCCGGTCAGAGCAAGGGACTCATAATCCTTGGGTCGCTGGTTCGAGTCCAGCCGGGCCCACCTTCGCGGGGTACCCAAGCGCACGCCGCGGTGACCCTGGAGCGTGGCCTGGGCGGGGCGCGTCCGGCTTATTCGTGAACATCCAAGGAACCAGGCCAACACGTCGACAAGCAGGCGGTTGCCGATTTCATCGCAGCGCTGTACCGTGCGCCTGGCCTGACCGGAGGGAGCAGTCCTGCGGCTTCAGAGTTCACGTCGGCAGAGCGGATTCTTGGCGAGGGTCCAGCGGGGAGTCGTGCCCCGGAAAGAACGCATCCGATGCATCCGTCACACGCTTCGTGCCCTAGAGGGCCTCGATTGGCAGGGAGTGGGGTGGTCTGGCTGTGCCTCGTGGCCTCTGGGATGGGGGAGGAGAGGCCCGATGTCATCGCCCTGCGCACAGTCACGAATCAGACTGTCATACGCGTTATTGCGTTTGCCGAGAAAACCGACACCATTGTCAATCCACTCCGGTGGCCCCAGCTTTGCTTTCTCGTTGCGGATGGCGCGTTTGTCCGCGAAGGCGATCGGGTGGCGGAATTTGACGCGGAGGATGTGGAGGCCGGATGGGAGGATCTACGGCTGGGGCACGCCGAAGTAGAGGCGGATCTTGCCCAGAGCCTCACCGAGTTGCGCAATCAGGAGATGAAACTGCGCGACGATCGAGATTGTCTCAAGGATCGACTGGACGTTCTGTTGGCACGACGCTCCCGGTATCGCGCGTTGCCTGACCCGGACGAAATCCGCATTCTGGACGGTAAGGCCCGCGTGGCTGAGCACGAAGCGGCCGCTGCCAGCAACGATTGGGTACGCGCACAGGAGCGGCTGGCACGAGGCTTCCTTTCTCCGATCGAGGTGGAACAGGCCGATAGGACGCGGCGGATAAAAGCCGCTGCGTGGAAAGCCGCCGCCCTCCGTCTGGCTCACGCCCGGCGACCCGTTTCTCCCTTAGCGATGGAACGACTCCAGCGTGAAATCAACAGCCTCGAATGCGAGATCGCGGAGCTGGAACACCGCATCGAAGAGAAGGCCCGTCTTATCCGCATCCGACAGAAAGGCGCCGAGGCTCAGCGTGCCCTTACCGAACGCCGCGTGCGCGATAAGGCGGAAGAACGACAGCAGACGTGTCTGCGCGCGCCGATTGCGGGGCATGTCCTGTATTCGAGATCCTTCCGGGATCAAATTCTTCGCAGTGGCAATAAATTGTGGAAAAACTATCCCTTTCTGAGCATACCCGACGAACGTACCCTTGCCTTCAAGGGGGAGTTACAGGAATCAGACCGAAAATTTTTCCAACCTGGCGATCGTGCCCGACTGCGGATACTGAGCGGCCCCGATGAATGGGTGGACGCGCACATCGTTTCGATCAGCGCACTTTCCCGTGACCTCACAGATCACGAGGACCGACCGGCCCGGTCCACGCGTCAAAAAGGTGTTGTGGTCTACGACGTCGTCGTCAAACCCCTTGTCCTCCCCGATACTCTGCACGTCGGCATGCAGGCCGAATGCGTGCTCATTTCTTCCCTCCCGATCCGTGGTCCGTCCATTCCGCTTGCGTTCGTCGAAGAGCGGGAGGGTGCGTTCTATTTGTCCCTCGGTGGATTCTATCGCAAGGTCAGCGGCCGTCCCATTCAGGGCTATCTCCTTCTCGACGATTTTTCCCTAACGGGTCGTCGGGTAGACCGGCACGGGCGGTTTCCGGACGAACAACCGGAACGAACGACCTTTTCCCCGCCAGGAATTCGCGTGCTGGGCGAAGTCGTGCCGATCGATACGACAGACATCACGGTGGACCGGATTTTCGGCACCCCCAAAATCCTTTGGCTGATTGACGAGGATACACCCGTGCAAGCCGGGGATGTTTTGGCACGGCTCGATGAGACGGAAATCCTTGAGGCGATACAGGACCGAGAATCCCGTCTGAAGGACGCGCAGAGCGCCTTGGACGCGCTGGAGGAACGCGTGCGCCTCCGCGCACGCGAAAGCGATCTTCAACTGGCCTGCGAGACCCATCGATTGCGGATGGCGGAAATCGATCGCCTTCTGCTGGAGGAGGAACGCGATGAGATGGCCCTCATCGAGGCTGAGGAGACCGCCGTTGTCGCCGCAATCCGTCTGGAGGCTGTCGCCGCGCAGTACCACCGCATCGCCAGTCGACATCTCGCGTCGCCGCTGGAACGTCGGCGCTTCCAGCGGGAAGTGACGCGCGCGCGCCTCCAGACAGAAGCGGCCGATATCCGGTTGGCTTTGCTGCGAGCCGGTCCCACTCCGCTGGCGATGGAGCGCGCGCGGCTGGCCGAACGGACGCAGGCTGTCAAGGTGGACAACCTGCGACAGCGCGTGGAGACCGACCGCATTCGGAATGCGCGCGAGTTAGAAAATGCCCGAGCCGCTGTACGGTTCGCGGAAGCGGCCCTTACTAAAGCCCGCGAACAGCTGCGGAACCATACCGTTCGAGCCCCTCGGGGAGGTCTCGTTCAGCACGGCCGCGTCTGGTCCGGAGGAAGTTTCAGGAAGGTCAGCACGGGCATCGTGGCCTCGCCGGGAATGGTCCTTCTGAAAATCGCCGACGTCTCGCGCCTGCACATCCGTATCGAAGTGCCCGAGCGCCACTATCTTTTGGTGCGGAAGGGGTTACCCGTGATGGTGCAAATTCCCTCGCTCGCCGACCGTTCCTTCCCGGGTGTCGTCCGCCATGTGGAATTTCTTTTTGAACCTCGGCGCCGGAAAGACACTCAGCCCAGTCTCTATGCGGCCTGGGAACCCCTTGGGGAAGCTGTGTTTTTTGCCCATGTGGATGTCCAGGTGCCGGCCGATATGGACCTTAAACCCGGTGCGGTCGCGCATGTTTGGCTTCCGTGTGACGACCCGCAGACTTTTTCCACGGCCGGAGGCACGCATCCATGAAGAAACGGCGGTTTTTCTCGCGTCGCCGAACAGACGGCATCGCCGTCGGCGGCAGCCTCATGCGTGTCGCCGTCGTGACGCTTGGCCTTGTGGCTTGCCGCCGGATGCAGGAAGACGACGCGTGCGACTATCGTGTCAGGCGTCGAACGGTGGAACGCGTTCTGGTGGAATGGGGAATGGTCACTCCTCTGCGGAGCCACCCGATTGATCTGCGTGCCAGTGGAACGTTGGCAGAGGTGGCACCGAGCGGCACCCGCGTGAAAAAGGGCGACCGGGTAGTCCGCGTGGACGATCGGCACCTGCGTGAAACGCTCGAAAATCTGCGGCGTGAACAAGAGTCGCTTCGCCTCAGTCGTGACATCGCCGTGGCCGAGTATGCGCAAACCGAACGTGAACTGCGGAATCACCTGTGCCTGTTGGAGGCGCAACGTCGCGTGGCACACATGGAACGCGACACGGTGCGCGCCGGACTTCTTCCGTCGGAACGGCGTCTCCTTGATATCCGCCTGGAACTGGCCCGCCTGGAACAGGATGAGGCCGAAGACGAATGGGAACGCCAGAAGCGATGGATTGAAAAAGGGTTTGCTTCGGCCTCTCTGATCGAGCCGTATCGGCGGCGTGTGGAAGCCGCCCGAGAAGCAGTGGCCCAAGCCGAATGCGAGCGCACAATCCGGCTGAGGGGTCCCCCCCCGGACCTTGTGGTGGAGCTTGATCGAAAGGTCGAACAGCTCACGCGGCAGTGCCAACGCGCCGAGGACGAGCGGGAACGCGCGCTGGAGTTGGCCCAACTCAGAATTCAGGCCCTGGACGCGCGCCTAAACCGCAAGGCTGCCGCCATCCGGCGCATAGAGAAGGAACTACAAAACACATGCGTCGACAGTCCCGTGGACGGCATAGTGATTGTCCGTCTCTATCGTGACTGGCGATCAGGCGGCGCGTTCAGCGAATACAAACCCGGTGTCGCCAAGTGGAAGCACGATCGTATCGCGGACATTATAGAACAGGGGCAGATGCGAATTTTTTTCATGCTGCACGAGGCTGATTTCCCATTGGTCAAAACAGGCCTGCCGGTGCGTATTCGGATTCCGGCGTTTCCGCATCGGTCGTTTAATGGTCACGTCACAGAAGTGGGCGGCGTGGCCCGAGACCGTCTGGATGTCGCTCCGGCAGGCTTCGACACCGAAACGACCGGGGTGATGGTTTTCAATGCGGCCGTTGCGTTTGACGCAGGCGATGCGGACGTGCGGCCTGGCATGTCCGCCCTCGTAGAGATAATAGTGGACCCCCCCGCTTCGCGATGTGTTGTCCCACGAGCGGCTGTCCGCTCCACACCTTCCGGCGATGTCGTTCGCGTGCGAAGCCCTCAAGGTATACGGGACTGCCCCGTCGTCGGACGGCCTTTTAACGAAACCGACTATCCCGTCGAGCAAGGTGTCCGGGAAGGAGACATCGTTCAGGTCCCCCGCTCGGCTGTTCTGCTGCCATGAGTGAACCGTCCACGGCCCTAATGGAACTGGACAATGTCTGTCGCCACTACCCGGTGGGCGATCAGGTTGTCCGCGCGTTGGAGGGAATTACGTTTAGCGTCCAACCGGGGGAATTCGTGATGGTGGTGGGCCATTCCGGATCCGGCAAATCCACGCTGCTCCATATCCTGGGCGGATTGGACCGCCCCAACCGCGGCTCATACCGATTGTGTGGACAGGATGTCTCACGGCTTTCCGACGACGCCTTGTCCCACCTGCGGAACCGCCGGATCGGCCTGGTGTTCCAGCAGTACAATGTGCTGCCCACCCTTACGGTTCTGGACAATATCGCGCTTCCTCTCGCTTACCGTGGCCTACCGCGCGCGCAGCGCCTCGCGCTGGCGCGACGGTGTGCCGAACGGCTCGGATTGAGCGACCGGCTTTTCCACCGTCCCTCCCAACTGTCTGGCGGTCAGGTCCAGCGCGTCGCCATCGCCCGGGCGTTGGTGGCAGAACCGGACGTTCTCCTGGCCGACGAACCCACGGGCAATCTCGACTCCGCGTCGAGTCGGGATATTGTGAACCTTTTCCACGCTTTGAACGGCGACGGGCATACGATTATCATGGTCACGCACGACCCGCGATACGCCGAGGAAGGAACCCGAAGGATCACCTTGCAGGACGGGCGTATCGTGGAGGATAGGCCAGGGAAGAAACCCCGACACACGTCGCAGAGAGCGTCCGCGCCATCTCCCGCGCGTGCCCCCAGGCGGATGCGGCCAGGGGATATTGTGCGAACCGCCCTGTGCGAGGGACTCAGCGCTCACGCCTTGCGCACCGGATTGGCGACCTTAGGCATCGTGATTGCCGTCATCGGAGTTGTCGCTATGTCGTCGTTTTCTTTGGGTGGCAAAAAGCGTCAGGCCGACCAGATTCGCGCTCTGGGGGCCAACCTGATTGGTGTCCAGGACGGGCAGTGGGAGGGAGAAAAACTTGCCCGGGCACGGCTGGCCGGCTCCGCCGGACTGAACACAGCCGATCTGCACCTCCTGCGCACGATCATTCCCGGAGTCCGTCGCGCGGCGGGCGAACGCGAACTCCGTCTCGATCCGCGGACGGAAAGCGGCCTCGCGCTCACCGCGCGCGTTCTGGGCGTGACGGGCGATTATGGGGAGGTGAACAACCTACGTCTGGCAGCGGGACGCTTTTTCGATGCTGCGGACGAAAACAAGGGAGCACGCGTAGCCGTGCTCGGTCATGCGGTGGCGCGTTCATGCGGCGGACGGCGCGCCGTGGGAACCCTGATATACCTTGGCATTCACCCCTACCGCGTGATCGGCGTGCTCGCTGACCGGCATGTGGACCTGAAGGGGCTGGAAGCCATCGGCATCGCTGATCCGAATATGACCGTGTTTGTTCCGCTACGCTCCCTTTTGATACGGACCAAACACGTTGCGATGCGAAGCGAACTCGATCGGATTCAACTTCAACTCGACAGCGAAGAGAACCTGTACGCGGCCGGACTTTCTATTCGGCGCCTGCTCCGCATCCGTCACGGCGGGGTCGAGGACTTTTCGGTTTACGCCCCGCTGGAGCTTCTGAAGCAAAAGCAACAGGGGCAGCGCCTGATGGATATCTTGACCCTCCTGATTGCCTCCATTGCACTGGTGGTCGGCGGCATCGGAATTATGAATATCCTGTTAACATCCGTGACCGAGCGATTTCGAGAAATCGGCATTCGTCGCGCGCTCGGGGCCACCCGCCGCGACATTCGCCGTCAATTCCTCTGCGAGTCGGTGGCGCTGGCCGGCAGTGGAGGTCTGGCGGGCGTTCTCCTCGCCATGCTGGTGGTCCTGGCCGTCAGTCCGGCGGTGGGATTACCCGTTGTCTTTTCCGCTCGTATGATACTGCTCGCGCTGGCTTCCGCCGTGGCGACCGGCCTTCTGTTCGGTATCTATCCCGCCGCGGAGGCGGCCCGCAAGAATCCTGTGGAGGCCCTTCGCTATGAATGAGCGTTTCCCCCTATTCGTCGGGCTTGCCTTGCTGTGGCTGCCACGCGCCGTGGCGGACGATCCCGTCTTCTCGCTGGACGTCTGTGTGAACATTGCTCGAACGAACAACCCTGTCATTCGCAGGGCGGAGCGGGCATGGGCGAACCGCCGACTCGACACGCGCATGGCTCGCGCCCGATTTGCTGTTACCCTTTCCGGATCCGCCCGCTGGGATATTCCCAAGGACACCGCCACGGAAACCCTCGAACTCAAAAAAGAGTTCCCAGCCGGCATCACGCTGGGTTCCACGCTGACCCTCAACGAGGGAGGCGACGCGGAGGCCGATGGCGAAAGCCTGTCCGTCTCGCTATCGAAACGGCTGCTCGGTGGAGGGTCCTACCGGGCCTCGCGGCTGGAAATCGAGCGGTCGCTTCTCGACGAACAGATCGCCGCCAACACGTTTCGAAAAACCTGCCGGGAAATCGTTTTCCGGGTGCGGCAGGCGTACTACCGCGTGGTGCGATCCCAGGAGCTTCTGCGCATGTGGGAGCTCCGCCTGGAAGCGTCTCGCCATAACCTTGAGCGTGCCCGTGAGCGTGAAAATCCTTTGGATATTGCAACGGCGACGCTGGAAATACCCCATAACGAAGCCGCGGTGCTCGCGGCGCGCCATGACATCGAAGAAGCCCTCGACAGCCTCAAGGAAGTGCTCGGGTTCTCTTCCGACCGCGCCATGGCCGTGGACACGCATCTCGCCTTTCGCGAAGAGACGGTGAACCTGACGAACGACCTCGCCTACTGCTTGGAAAATCACGAAGATATTTTGAATGCTCGACTGGTCCTCCGAAAACTGGAGGAAGAATGGGAGGTCCAGGCCGAGCGCGTATGGCCTACGGTCACGCTGTCCGGGACAGCGTTACAGACGGAACCCCACGCACTCTCCTTAGGGGAGGAGTGGGAGTACGCGATCGGCCTTTCCGCGACCTGGGGATTGGGAGCAGTGGCCGAACGCGCGCATGTGGAAAAGCTAAAAAACGAGAGCGAGTCTCAGCGCATCGCCGTAGAGGCACTGAAGCGCGAGAGGGAAAACCTCGTGCGCGAACTGGCCCGGCGCGTTGAGCAGGCCCGCCAATTCGTTCGCCTTCAGGAAAAACGCCTGGCTTTCGCGGAGCAGCGTGCCGCGTTGTACGCCGACCGCTGGGAAAACGGCGAGATCGACATCTTGGAGTATGTCCGCAGCCAGAACGAACTCCAGGATAACCGCGCGCAACTGCTCTCCGCACGCATGGATTACCTGGAACGCGTAGCGCGCTATCAATTGGAGGTCGGCCGGTAACCTTGCCGTCACCCGATGCGGACTTCGCGTCCGCCTTTGTCCGCCGAGGCATAGATGGCGTCGATCATCTTCTGCACCATAAGACCATGCTCGGCGGGGGATTCACATGGTTTTCCGTGCAGACAGACATCCACGAAGTGGCGCATTTTGTGCGCGAAAACGTCTACCTTGGGAACATAGGCGGGCGTGCAGTTCAGCATGACCCCCGCTTGGTCTTTGAAAAGGAGCGGAGGCTCAAAGTTCGCACCTCCCTTTTCGCCCATCAGCTGAAAATTCCAGATGTTACGCTCAATATGCGCGGCGAAGGAGGCTTCAACGTGAAGAATCCCGCCTCCTTTCAGACGAATGTGGCCGACCGCCAGATCCTCGACGGTGTAGGTCTTGTAGTCCCACCCCGGCCATTGGCAGAACACATCCGACGGTTTGTTCCCCAAGTAGGTCCATGTCGCCCCCACGGCCGATTCGGGTTCCGGACACCCGATGGCATAATGGGCCATTTCCAACACGTGTACACCGATATCTATCAACGGCCCACCCCCCTGGAGATCTTTTCGCCCGAAAACACCCCAGTTCGGAATGCCGCGCCGTCGAAGGGCCTGCACCCGCACGAATAGAATTTTCCCGAACGCGCCTTCGGTGAAAGCCCGCCGTATAACCTGGACACGGCCGTCAAAACGATGCTGAAATCCGATGAGCAGGTGCCGACGATTCCGAACGGCTGCCGCCACCATGCGGACTCCCTCGCGGGCATTCATGGCCAACGGTTTTTCCACCAGCACATGGCATCCGGCATTCAGTGCATCCACAGTCGGCGCACAGTGGAGCGCATTCGGTGTGCAGACACTGACCGCGTCCAGGGGAACCTCCCGCAACATGTCCTTCCAGGACGCGTAAAGCTTCGTCACGCCGTATTTCTTCCCAAACGTCGAAAGGGCGGCCGGATTGACGTCGCAGGCGGCCACAAGCTCGACGTCGCTAAACGTTTTCAAATAGTCCGCATGTGTCCCCGCAATCGCGCCTGCACCGATGAAACCCACCCGCAATTTTTTCTCTGCTGCCATGATGCAAACTCCTTTCCCGACGCCGGATCGGCGATCCGTAGGGAAACGCGCAAATACGCCATCGGCGCTCCAGCATCCGATAAACCGGGGCGATGGGGAACAAGGAACGGGCCTACGATTTTTCTTGCACCCGTGCACCGGGACCGGTTGCTACAGGAAATCCGGGCCTTCTAGCAAACGTTCCCCGACGGTTTCGCGTCAGGGGGTGTCGCTACCACGATGCGGACGTCCGTGTCAAGAGACTCGCAACGTATTCGTTCGGGATAAATACTCCAAGGAAATCTGTCGATGTCAAACCGCGCTTTTTCAACGCCGAAAGCGGCTTTGTGCGCTTCCTGCCATTCCTAAGGCGCAGTCCTCCCTGGGGATAGCGCTGCCGGGAAGCGCCACGGTATGTCCCGCACATGACGACAGAATCGTTGCGTCTGCCACCCAGAGAACCGAAAGAGATTCCGTAAACACGCGGCAGGGTTCCGATAACAGCACGGTCCCGGGGAACAACACGTTGTCCGACCCTCTTTTCCACACCTTCCGGTTGGCCGTTGCGCACCCCGCGCGCGGATTCTGCCGTCACGCGGCTGTCGCCGCCATCACCCGCGAACCTTCCCTCGTTCTATTGACGCGGCGCGTCCTCCTCCTTCGATGACCGATGGTCGTCCGAACGAAGAGGAAACTTTTGCCGGGGAAACGCGATCGACCGAATGGGCTTCCGGGACTGAGCACATACTGTTTTGCGAGCCGATGGACTGCCCGGAGGCGAATGCGAAGAACCACTTGCACGCCCAGAGCGGCTGCGCTATCCTCTGGTGTGAAAACGTACCTGTAGCTCAATTGGACAGAGTTCCTGACTACGGATCAGGAGGTTGCAGGTTCGAGTCCTGCCAGGTACGCCATCCTCTTCGGACCGGCGCAACCGTCCGGCTACCTGTCTTCCCTCATCAAAACGAGAGCCCGGCTCGTAGGCCCCACGTCAACGGCGCACCGATCTCCGCCAGGAATCCTGATTGGCCGTTTGGATACTCGAAGGCCACCGGTACGTACTCGGTGTCCAAAGCATTGTTCACCCAAACCTCCAGAAACGCCTTCTCGATGCGCAAACCAGCCCGAAGGTTGACCAACGTGTAGGCATCCTGCCCTTCCACGTCGGCAGCACTGTAGGCGTAGTCGCCCATGCCCACGATCTCTGCCCGTCCATAGGTCTCCAGCCCTCCGGCTACACGCCCGTTGAGCTGTGTCCCCATCAGAAACGTCAGCCGGGGAGCGTAGGGAACCCTGTGCCCCCCCACCGCCAGGGTTTTCCTGTGGCCGAAGGCATCCGTGGCCAGGCTGACGGCGCCAGGACGGAATCGGGCGTCCCCGTACCCGATGTTTCCGAACACCTCCCAACCGCGCAGCAGTCGAGCCTCAAACTCTACTTCCACGCCTCGGCTCCAGGCATCGCCGGTATTGTCCACATAATAGTTACGCCCCACGGGGATGTTCAGTTGGAGGTCCTGCCAGTCAAGATGGAACACGGCCGCGTTGACCATCACCCGTCGCTCTATCCATTCGGTTTTTACCCCCATCTCGTACAGCCAGCTTGTCTCTTCGTCGTAACGCTCCCGGCCGGGCGGTGATATCGGGTTGAATCCCCCGGCCCTGTACCCGCGGTTCATCGCCCCATACAGGGCGACGTCCGAGGTTACGCGCCGCATTAGACTGAGCTGCGGAGAGGCTTGAGCAAAGGCATGGCTCTCTCGAACGGCAACAGGTTCCTGCAGAGCCGGATGACTGAAGGTGGCCAGATTGGCTTCTTTCCGCTCGGCATCCATCCGTATGCCCACCCCCAGATCCCACCCCTCCGCAACGGCCCAGGTTGTATGTCCGTACACACCCATGCCTTGATCGTTTAGATGCGCGCGCGGGGATGTTTCTACAACCGGCACCTGGAATCGCGGGTCAAGGGCTCCCGGCGCGTAGCGGTTGCAACTGGTCTCATCATACTGATGCTCCCAGACGAAAAGACCCACCTGCCACCGCCATCGATCCGAAAAATCTTCCGGCTTGACCCCACGAGTGGGAGAAGCCAGGCGGAGCTCCCCGCTGTATTGTGTGGCCTCGGCCCGGGAATCCCGAACGACCACCGGAAGGGGCGAATAATCAAGATCCGTTTTCTGCTGAACCGTCCAATTCACCATGCCCAGAACCGTCGTCAGATCGACCACACGCCCCGAACGACGGGCAATCAAGGTCGGCGCCACCATCTCGCGCTGCAAACGTCCCTCAAAGTCGCGTCGGACGTGACGCGGTTTTTCACGGATCGCCTTTAGATCGCCTAAAGCATAGTCGCCGTCGCGATCGTGTTCGGCAAAGAGAACCCACCGTCCTTCCCACGCGTTGGGCAGATGCCACTCCCATTGCGCCTTCCCAAATAGCGCTTCGCGGCGGTCGAGGTCATGGCCTGTCAGATCGTTTTTTGTGAATCCACGGCGCGCGGTATAACCGCCGGCCAGGCTCATCCCGTCCTTTCCGATGCCCAGCGGGCCGCTGATTCGAAAACGGATATCCTGTGCGTCATACGTGCCGTACACACCGTCCAGCGTTCGCTGCCACTCCGTCGAGGGACTGCGGCTGATAACGTTGACGACGCCTCCAAGCGCATTGCGGCCGTAAAACATCCCCTGTGGACCCCGGATAAATTCAATCTGCTCCACATCCACCCATTCGCGACGGGCCGCATACCCGTGCAGCTGCGGAACGCCGTCATAATGCACCGTGACCGCGCTGTTGCCGGGGCTTCCACCCAAGCCGCGGATATACGGCACGCTGATCGTACGGGCTGAAAATTCCACCACATGCGTGTTGGGTGCATAGCGCGCGGCTTCGCCGAGCCCCTGAACATGGGCCGCATGCAGACGATCGGCGGCCATCACCGTCACGCTCGCTGGAATTGCGCGTAGAAGCGTCGGCTCCTTCAGGACCCGAACCGTTATGTCCGGCAAATGCGTAACCCCGTTTGTGTCGACGCTGAACGCCACATGGCTGACACAGACCGCCACAGTGATCATCCAGCCGCTTCCTGCGATCCGGCTTTCTTCATGCGATGGGTTCGTGTTCATGCATCCTCTCCACGCCCGGGGCGGCAACCCGTCAAACCACCGGCCACTGAGCCTGCCGCAACGCTCAACGCCATTGAGCGTTGGAGGCTCATGTTTTTTGTTCGTTATTCCACGCAGCGTGAGAACGCGATCGATACAGCCAGTGAACTCTAATCGTTAGCGAAGCGGAGGGCAAGTCACAAAGGGGTGAAAAAGTGGTTAAGACAAGGTCCCTTGTATATACGTGATGTGCGGTCATGAGCACATTTTAGGGCAAAGGACGAACGGGGTATCCCATGCGGCAGAGCGTGGCGGAGGCGCCTTCTGCTACACAGGCCACCAACCATCATGGCCAGTCCGTGTTGAAGAGTGTCATGGTGTACGGTTTCCCCGTCAAAATTGAAAACCGATACCGAGGTTGAGCACCTCAGGTCTATCCTGTGAGGACGCGCTATCTCGGAACTGGTAGTCGGCCTTGATGACCAGGTTTGGCGTGGGGTAGAAACCAAGCCCGCTTGTCCATTCCTCCCGGTCTCCGGCCGGGTTTGGAGCGGTGCCGATGGGCATGCGGTACTGCGTGTTGACGTCGTCGTAGCGAACGAATACAACAGCGTCCGACCGCTTAAACTTGCCCTTCTTCCATGATTCTGGCCAGACATGATAGGCTCCTTCGAGATACCAGCCGAAAATCGCAGAGGCGGTCCCGTTTCCGATATCACGCGCGCCGTCAATCGCCTCGTACGCCACCGCGCCGCGCGCGTCGAACTTCCCGATCGAGGACTCGATGTCACCCGAGTATATCTGGATGGTTCCGGTGATGTCGGGATCGACGCCTTGGTTTCCATTGTCGAGTCCTCCGAAATAGAAAGAGATGCCCACGCGCAGGGCCGATTCGAGAGGAACCGCCCGCTGGGCAGCGGGGTAGTAATCAAGTCGTCCGGTAAGAGCCGGTTCGTTCAAACTCGGCCGCGCCTTGATGCGGCCCCCTTTGATGCCGTCAGTCGCGTTGAATCGTGATCCGTCGAGTCCGCCTACGACATAGATTTCGTATTCCAGTGTCGGTGTCAGACTGCCGAAAATGCCCAGGCCATCGGACGGCCACGTGGTGGGGATAATGTACTGATCGAACAAAGGCCGCTCGACGCCATTGAACGTTGGAGGCTCATGTTTTTTGTTCGTTATTCCAAGCGGCATGAGAACGCGGCCGATGCGGATATTGAACACGTCGTGCAGGAGAAAATCGACATGCCCGTGCTCAAGCATATAATAGGCTCCGCCTTTGTCGGTTGTTGCATGCTCCAGCTCCAATTCCGAATGGAATGTGATCCAGTCGGCGAAGTTGTAGCCGAGATACAGCACAAAGCGGTGATAATCGAGGTGATCGCCTCCTGAGCCTTCCGTGACGGTGGCATGCAGTTCGCCATAACCGCCCAGGTGGAAGTTGCGTGTCCATGACGCCGCATCGGGTACGTTCGCGCTTTCCATTTGGGCAAAGGCCTTCCCCGTCCATACGGTGAGAACAAAGCCCGCCAGGAATCCTGCGATGATGGTTTCCTTTTTGTTCATTGTCTTGTTCCTTTCTCACAAAAATAGCGCCACAGAACAGGGCCCCTGCCCATTCCTTTTGCGCCATCACTTTCCGGCCCCTTGGACCGGACCGTAAGGCTCGTTTGCTACGTTTGGGGTCAAGCGTCCTCGGCCAGCACCCCCATCCGTTTCCGCAGACACCTATCGAGTCGCGTATCGCCTCCTTTCTTCAAACGGTGCAAGAGTTGGCGGTGCCGTTCCATCGCCGCTAGCACTTCATCCGCGTTTTTGCTAAGAAGCTCGGTCCCCGTCATGGCCCCGTCTCCTGATGCGCTTCGCGCCATCCCAGTGCGGCCAACAACCGCATGGCGTTGAGAATCACCAACAGGGATCTGTCCTGATGGCGCAGCGCGCCGATCACCATGCTGAGCATGCCGCTGGAAGCCAGTAGAAGGATCTTCCCGCAAAGACCAGCGCCACGGCGACAACCACATCGAGCAATTCCGCTATACCGGGGCCCTTGTGTCCAACCGTAGGCACGACAGGAGCGCCGAGGAGCCGCGAAAGTTTCTCCAGGTTGAATTCGATTCCCCGCGCCCGGGCCACGTCGCTCATGTTGAGGGCCACCACAAGCGGAACGCCCAGTTCCATGATCTGAACCGCGAGATAAAGGTTCCGCTCCATGTTGGAAGCGTCCACGACATGGATGACCACGTCGGGCTTTTCGTCGACACGGATGTTTCGCGCAACACGTTCGTCTATCGAATAGGCGCTCAGGCTATAGGTGCCCGGTAAATCCACCACGATGATGCCGACTCCCTTATGGCGGGAAACGCCTGCCTTTTTTTCCACCGTCACGCCGGGGTAATTCCCCACATGCTGGCGGGCGCCGGTCAGCCGATTGAAAATGGTGGTCTTCCCGGAGTTCGGGTTCCCTGCCAACGCCACCACAATTTTCGTCTGGGTCATGAACACGCCGCGCGTTTTTTCACCATTTCTTTGGCACACCGTGATAATTTCGCCACACCAAAAAGTCGCCACACAAAACCATCGGACCATGATCTTATGAGCCATCTCGCGACCGAGCATGACGCGACTTCCCCGTACGGAAACAGGGCATGGGCCTCGGCCCTTGTTGCGGATGACAGCAAGCCTAATTCCCGGCGCCAGGCCCATCGTGGCCAGTCGCGCGTGAAGCCAGCACCCCCCCCCAGACAGGCTCCACATGGATCCCTTCCGCCTCATCCTTCCGCAGGGAAAGATGATAGCCTTTAACCTTGATCTCGATGGAGTCTCCGAACGGCGCGATCCGTTCCATCTCGATCAGCGTTCCCGTCGTCATCCCCATTTCCGCCATCCGCTTGTTCGCGCCGCCTCGGGCCTGAATCGTGACGATACGGCCCTTCTGACCTGGTGTCATGTCTTTCAACGATAGGGCCATGCAACGTTTTCCTTTCTCGCCCTGGATTCTCTTCCGGACTTTGTTGAGGCAGCGTAAGATACACGGTTTGCAGCGCTCGCGTCTCGCGCCGTGTCCGCATCGGGCGAACCGCGCCATCCACTGCGCGCCTCCGCGCGGGCACACCGCAACAAGTTCGGTGAAGGCAACGAAACGGTCGAGTATGTCCCGCGAAACGGCGTGCTCCATTCTGCACGCCGCTTCTTCCGCATCGGAACGACCGACCGCCAGCACGTTCTCAAAGAAATCGCGCAACGCTTCGTGCCGACGGGCGACATCCTCCGCGACGGTCTTGCCTTCGCGCGTGAGCCTCACCAGATCGTAGGGCGCGTAATGGACCAAGCCCTTCTCGCTCAGAAGCCTGAGCGCGCCTGTCACAGAGGAGTTGTTGACGCCGAGCCGCCGGGAGATGTCCTTGGGCCGCGCGGCTTGCTTGGCGGCGACGATATGGAGGATCGCCTCCAGATAGTCTTCCAGGCTTGCGCTGAGTGCGTCCGACATGCGGGCGGGCCCTCTATTCCCGTTTCGACATCCTTTCGAAATTCGTAATGCCGAATTCTTTACGGTATGCCGAAATCGTGTCAAGGTTTTTTTCAAAAAAAAGCCTGATTGCCGCATGCACGCGCCCCGCCCCTTCGCAGACAACGTGCCCCCTCACGGAAACGTCACGCCGTATCGCCGCTCCGTCTCCGCCCCCTTGAGCATTCCCCGCGCGTCGAACAGTCGCTCGGGCACCTCCCTGTGCGTTCCCCCCCCCCCATAAGGGAAGAGATCGGCGCGTGGCGACCACTTCCTTGACGCTGCGCCACGCCGCGAGTACGATGCTTCGATCCATGGCCGATCGCGGGGCCACGTTGGGGAAAATAAGACGCCGCATGGATGAAACCGAAGCCAGAGCCACGAAACCGGCTTTTCGTCAACGCGCCGATGCGAGGGGTGGAATCGGCCTGGGGAGAAAGGTCACGGCTCCGCCGAATCTCCGCTCGGGCTCCGACCGAAAGGTCGGCGTCGCCTTTTCCGTCACGGTCCATCGCGCCGTGGCGGAAAGCCCGACGCCGGATCGGCACCAGATTCTGGATGACCTTGGGCCAGCAAACATAACGCAGATCCAACATGCCGAGGGGTAATGGATCCAAAAAGAGGCGATGCCGTGCTTCCGAGCGGTGTCGCCTGGCGGACCGCGCGTGGGTGTGAGCCGAGCCGAAAAATGGCTCCATGCCCTGCGTACAGAGAGGCCGCAAGGAGAAGATAGGATGGCGCCGACAATCACTCAACGGGCTTACACGCTACGGCTACGGGGCGCGAATCCGAAAGACGTGGGGTGGCGCAAAGCGCTTTGGCAAACCCACGAGGCGGTCAACAAGGGAGCTAACGTGTTCGGCGACTGGCTGCTGACTCTGCGCGGCGGACTGGACCACACGCTGGCGGATACCAAGGGCAAGGGTGGGAAGGAGAAGCCTGCCCACGATCCGACCGATGAGGAGCGCAAGGCGCGGCGTGTCCTGTTAGCTCTGTCGTGGCTTTCTGTGGAGTCGGAACGCGGCGCTCCGGAACCGTACATCGTCGCATCCGGTAAAGATGCCGCCAAAGAGCGCAACAAAAAGGTGATCCAGGCGCTTGGAGAAATCCTTGAAAAGCGAGGCCTCTCAGAGACCGATATCGCCCAGTGGAAAAATGATTGCTCGGCTTCCTTGAGCGCGGCCATCCGGGACGACGCCGTTTGGATCAATCGAAGCCAGGCGTTTGATGAGGCGGTCCAGTCGGTTGGCGGCTCCCTCACACGCGAGGAAGCGTGGGATATGCTGGAACGCTTCTTCGGAAGCCGTGAGGCTTATTTGGCCCCAGCGAACAGCCCCGAAGATGTGGTTCAGCAGCCGGTTTGGCACCGGCAAAGGAGCGGACTTCCGCCGCATGGCCGACGTCTATGAAAAAATCGCGGCATGGGCTGGCGCTATTGAAAAAGACATGCCATGGGATGACGCGATCAAAAATCTCGCAGCCGCCCTCAGCGCATTCGCTCCTGCACCGAACGACCTCCAGGGTGTACTCGGTCTGATCAGCGGTCCCGGTTACAAAAGCGCGACGCGCAACCTTCTCAAGAAGCTCGCCACCCAAACCACCGTTACTCAAGAGGAATTGAAGAAACTGAGCGAAACGGCGGCCGCGGATAGAGAAAAATGTGAGAGGAACATTGGATCGAAGGGGCAACGAGCATACGCAGACGCCATCTTGAAGGACGTGGAGTCGGCCTGCGGGTTTACGTACCGGGTCGATGAAAACGGCAACGCCGTTTCGGTCTCAAACTATTCCCTGTATGGCGCCGATTACACGTGGGGCTCAGCCAGGCATTCCGAATTCGCCGTCATGCTTGACCACGCGGCCCGCCGTCTTTCGCTGGCCCACACGTGGATCAAGCGCGCCGAGGCCGAGCGCCGTCGGTTTGAGGAAGATGCCAAAAGGATGGCCAATGTCCCTCCTCCGGCGAAGGATTGGTTGGATTCGTTCTGCTCGGAACGTTCGGGAACGTCAGGCGCTTTGGAACACTATCGTATCCGTCGGCAGGCGGTGGACGGATGGAAGGACGTGCTCACCGCATGGAGCAAACCAGACTGCAAGACCGCAGACGATCGCGTGTCTGCCGCTCGGGCGTTGCAGGACGATCCGGAAATCGACAAGTTCGGCGACATCCAGCTGTTTGAGGCCCTCGCCGAAGACGACGCCCTCTGCGTATGGCACAAGGATGGCGATCCCGCAAAAGATCCCGACCCTCAGCCGCTTATCGACTACGTGCTCGCCGCCGAAGCGGAATTCAAAAAACGGCACTTCAAGGTGCCGATGTACCGTCACCCCGACACCCTTTTGCATCCTGCCTTCTGCGATTTCGGGTGCTCCCGCTGGGACATCGGTTTTAACGTCCACAAAAACGCGCAAACGCCCTTTCCTCGAGCGCTTTGCCTGACGCTTTGGACAGGGAGCGAAATGAAACCGCTTCCCTTGTGCTGGCAGTCCAAGAGGCTGGCGCGTGATCTGGCCCTGGCACAAGGTGCTCAGAAAGATGGAGCGTCCGAGGTCACCCGCGCGGACAGATTGGGACGAGCCGCTTCGAATGTGACCGAGAGCGGCAAGGTGAAAATCGCGGGGCTTTTTGAACAAGCAGACTGGAATGGCCGGTTGCAGGCTCCAAGGCAGCAGTTGGAAGCCATCGCCCAACACGTCGAAAAACACGGGTGGGATGATAAAGCCAAGGCCATGCGTGACCGCATCCCATGGATGATCAGTTTCTCCCCACGACTGCAACCGCGAGGTCCGTGGTACGAAACGGACAAGACGGCCCCGCCCCAAAAGTGGACCCATGCAAAACCGTTCGTTGCACGCAACGGCGAGTGTGCACTCAAGTATAGCGATAACGATCGCCGTGAAGGCCACGCCCGCCTTATCCTCTCCCGTCTGCCCGGTCTGCGCGTGCTTTCCGTGGACCTCGGCCACCGCTATGCCGCAGCGTGCGCGGTATGGGAGGCCCTGAGCAGTGAGAACGTCAAGGAGGCATGCCAGGCCGCCGGGCATGAAGTGCCGAAGGAGAGCGATCTTTATCTCCATCTCAAGAAAAAGGTGACAAAGCAGAAGACGGGTAAGCAAGTCGAGGTCGAAGAAACCACCATCTATCGTCGCATTGGCGCGGACGCTTTGCCGGGCGGCGCCCCGTGGGCGCGCCTGGATCGCCAGTTCCTCATCAAGCTCCAGGGCGAGGAGGAAGGAGCGCGCGAGGCGTCTAACGAGGAGATTTGGGCCGTGCATCGGTTGGAAAGCGAACTTGGCCGCGCCGTGCCGCTCATTGACAGGTTGGTCGCAACGGGCTGGGGCGCCACCGAGAAACAACAAAAGCGGCTCGAAGAACTGAGGCGGCGTGGATGGAACCCAAAGACGGGCACGGAGTCAGATAACGAAACCGATAGGGAGGCAGAGGAAAAAAACGGTGGCTATCGCCCCTCCCTCGCCGTGGACGAACTCATGTCCTCCACGGTGCGCACCCTGCGCCTTGCGCTCAAGCGGCATGGTGACCGGGCGCGAATCGCTCATTACCTCATAGCCGACGAGAAGACGAAGCCTGGTGGCACGAGAGAAAAACTGGACGAAAACGGACGTGTCGAGCTTCTCCAGGATGCCCTTGTCCTGTGGCATGATCTGTTTGCGTCTCGCGGATGGCAGGACGACGCAGCAAGGCAACTGTGGCATGACCATATCACCCGGTTGCCCGGATACAAGGCTCCGGAGGAGATCCTCGAGGAATTTCCAGGTTCGCAACGCAAGAAAAAGCAAAAGGAGAATCGAGAAAAATTCCGCGCGGTGGCGAGGGCGATAGCCCACGATGTGCCCCTTCGCGCGGCTCTCCACGACGCCTGGACGAAACGATGGAAAGATGACGACGAGCGGTGGAAAAAACGCCTTCGCTGGTTCAAGGATTGGATTCTCCCGCGCGGCAAGGGTGTTGACGATCCAGCGATCCGCCATGTCGGCGGCCTTTCTCTCACGCGTCTGGCCACCCTAACCGAGTTTCGCCGCAAAGTGCAGGTGGGATTCTTCACCCGCCTCCGACCGGACGGCACACGGTCTGAGATCAAAGAACGATTCGGGCAAAGCGCCTTGGACGCGCTGGAACATCTACGCGAGCAGCGCGTCAAGCAACTGGCAAGCCGCATCGTAGAGGCGGCGCTGGGAATCGGCAGTGAAGGCGGAAAAGGCTGGGACGGAAATAAACGCCCCCGGCAGCGCGTTAGCGATCCCCGTTTCGCACCGTGCCATGCCGTCGTCATCGAGGACCTCACACACTACCGGCCGGAGGAAACGCGTACGCGGCGGGAAAACCGGCAACTCATGGCGTGGTCGTCCTCGAAGATCAAGAAGTATCTGGCCGAAGCCTGCCAACTCCACGGCCTGCATCTGCGTGAAGTCCAGGCAGGCTACACGTTACGCCAAGACTCGCGCACGGGCGCACCCGGCATTCGCTGTCAGGACGTGCCCATCAGGGAGTTCATGCGGTCTCCCTTCTGGCGGAAGCAGGTTGCGCAGGCCGAGAAGAAGCAAGCCGAAGGCAAGGGCAACGCGCGCGAGCGTTTTCTTTGCGACCTGAACGCACAGTGGAAAGACAAATCCGAAGCCGACTGGACGAAGGCCGGGACCGTACGCATTCCGCTCGCGGGCGGCGAGATATTCGTCTCGGCCGACGCGACGTCTCCTGCGGCCAAGGGCCTCCACGCCGACATCAACGCCGCGGCCAATATTGGCCTCAGGGCGCTTCTCGACCCCGACTGGCCGGGCAGATGGTGGTACGTGCCCTGCGATCCGACGACCTTCACGCCGGTCAAGGGCAAAGTGGCAGGTTGCCTCGCCGTTTGCTCCAACGAGCCCCTCAAAACCGCACCGGCCGCCCAGAGCACGGACGGGACCAGGAAGAAACGTGCCAGCGGCAAGGCCGGGGCGCGGTCCAAGGACGTGATCAACCTCTGGCGCGATGTCTCGTCGCAAAAGATTTCGGCAAGCGATGGTTGGCAGGATGCCACGCCATACTGGAACAAAGTCCAGGACAGAGTGGTGAAAATTCTGCGACAGGCGGCACGTCTGGCCACACAGGAAGAAAAGCGATAGTCGCGCACACAACTCGGCAAGGGACGATCATGGACGAAAGCCTGTGGCCAGCGCGCAACGTCGCGGAGTACACCTATTGTCCCCGTCTCTTCTACTTCATGGCGGTCGAAGGCGTCTTCTTGCCCAGTGCCGACACGGAAAAAGGGTTGGCCGTTCACAAGCGAGTGGACCGCCCCAGTGCCCAACCGTCCGACGCTGACAGCCTAGAAGCCGACCCCTCCAAGCCTAAGTCCGTTCGGAAATTGACGCTCACTAGCAAAACGCTGAGACTTACCGCCACCCTGGACATTGCCGAGATCTCCGGCAAAGTTGCCGTCCCCGTTGAGTACCGTAAGGGTCGCCCCAAGCGTGCGACGCTTGCCCCGCCGCCCGACGATCCCGACGAGGCCGAAGAACCCCCGCTCTCCCAACCTGAGGCCTGGCCCATCGACCGCGTGCAGGTCGGTTTGCACGCCATTCTGCTCAAGGAATCCGGCTACGCGGTCCCCAAGGCCATCTTGTACTATGCCGCCGAAAAGTTGCGGATGGAAATCGTGGTGGACGAAACCCTGGAATCCGAAGCCCTCTCCGTGTTGGAGGCTGCCAAGCAATGCGCGGCCGGACAACGGCCCCTGCCGCTGGTGAACGACGCCCGTTGCGTCCGGTGCTCGCTTCAACCGATCTGCCTTCCCGACGAGGTGAACCAGCAGCGAGCTGCAGAACCGTCCGATGAGATAACGCCCCGGAAAATATGGCCGCCCCGGGATGACGGCATCCAGGTCGTGATCCAACAACAAGGCGTGCGGGTCGGCGTCACGGGCATGACTCTGATCGTCACCGACAAAGACAGCCAACGAGTGAAGGATGTGCCCTTGGCCAATGTGGAAAGTCTGTCGCTGTTGGGCTCGGTGCAGATTTCCACCCAAGCCGTCTGTGCCCTTGCCGATCAAGGGATTCCCATCGCATATCTTTCGGCGGCCGGTCGGCTCGTGGCTATGGTTGACCCCTTGGACTCTGTAAGTGCCATCATTCGCAAGGCACAGGTTAAACAGGTTAAAAAGTTGGAAATGGGGGACGCCTGCCTTGAACTGTCCAGGGCGCTGATATCAGCCAAAATCATGAATCAACGGACACTTTTGATGCGGAATCATCCAGCCCTGCCCGACCGCGTGGCGCACGATCTTGCCCAAGAGGCCGAACGGGCAAAAACCGCAGCCTCTGTCGATTCGGTGCGTGGACATGAAGGACAGGCGGCCGCTATCTACTTCCGACACTTCGCCGGAATGTTCAAGGGGCCGTTGGCCGCAGAATTTGACGTCAACGGCCGACAGCGCCGTCCCCCTCCCGACCCCATCAATGCATGCCTCTCGCTGGCTTACTCCATGCTCACCCACGAGTGCGTGGCAGCCCTACGCCTCGCCCGACTGGAGCCCTCCATCGGCGCCTTCCATGTGTCAAGGCCCGGCCGCCCAGCGCTCGCCCTGGACTTGATGGAACCCTTCCGCCCCCTCATCGCAGACTCCGTCGCCGTATCCGCCTTCAACCGCGGCGAGCTAACCGAGGGGCACTTCCTGCGAACCGCGGCGGGATGCGCGCTGACCGACGCCGGCCGCAAGGCCTTTTTCAACGCCTATGGTCGCAGAATGAATGTTGAGGTGACCCACCCGGTCTTCGAATACCGTTTGAGCTACCGGCGAATGCTGGTCCTGCATGCGCGAATGATCGCGGCGTGGCTTGTGGGAGAAGTCCCCTCACTGGCTTTCCTGACCACGCGATGAGAGAAAGGATTCCTCCATGCGCCGATGCTATCTGGTCTGCTACGATATCCGCAACGCCATACGTCTCCGGCGCGTGCTAAGGACGATGAAAGGCTACGGCGAACACTGGCAGCTCTCGATCTTCTTCTGCATACTGAAAGACATTGACCGCGTGAGAATGCAAGCCGACCTCGAAGCCGAAATGAACCTGAAAGAAGACCAAGTGTTGGTGGTGGATCTCGGCCCCGACGAGAAAGAAGCCCGCAAGGCCGCCACCATTATCGGGCAGCCTTTGCCGCAAGCTGATTCGAACATGGTGGTGGTGTGATTTTTGTTTTTGCGCAACCGCGCGGAAACGTGTACAGTAATAATCATTCCATTGCCCTACAGGGGCAAGAAACTCTACGGGACGTGTCTTCCCCTTCAATGGGCTTGGCACCGTAGAGTCGATCAGAAACGAGTGCCCTTAAGGCATGCGTGCGCTCCTTGACAAGAGAATCGTGGTCAGTGCGAGCATGGAGATGGTGAAGAGGAGTCCAGGACATGCTCGAAGAGCGAAAAGACGTTGTGGCAGAGGGTAGTGGCGCAGACGCCACGTCGTGTTACCCCTATCTATCGACAGCAAAATACGCCGCGCTCGAAAATTCGTTTCTAACTTATTTCTGCAGCCGGCGTTGGAACAGTGGCAGAGGAGCAAGCTGCCTTACTCCTGATCGACTGACACGTCTTGTTTAGGACGAGTCCTTTGTTCGTGCGATGGAGGAGCAAGCTGCCTTACTCCTGATCGACTGACACGCAATCTCCCCTTTTACAAAAAGTATCGGGCATCCCCCACTACCACTCGTATACCACGGGCGAACGGACAGGACGAATCGCCTGTCTGCA